>Ga0228710_1002541_pt1 | contig 28797 bp, 17 predicted proteins | sample MedpolnodulmetaG_FD_177995 | JGI IMG/M metagenome (GOLD analysis project Ga0228710, IMG submission 177995) | Root nodule microbial communities from Medicago polymorpha collected in Santa Monica, California, United States - pink nodules | ecosystem: Host-associated > Plants > Roots > Nodule... | reverse complement strand
AAGAAATACATATATATATATATATATATATATATATATATATATATATATATATATATATAGATATATATATATACACACACAGTATAGTATAGATATATATTTGTAACAAATTTATTACTTTATCAACTTTTATTAACATCATAACTCATTAGGCACGAAATGGAAATATTTTTGAGAAAAGTTGGACACAAGAAAAGTTATTGAAGATGAAAAAAACTAGGTAGAGTAGCTATGCGAAGCACCATCTCCTTGTTCACTTTTATGTGTTCCACTTATTTAATAATTTTAATCGAAGTGTTAGGTTGGGGGAAGTGACTACTAATTAATATTAAAAAATTATGAATGAAAGATATGCAATTGGAGGATCCATTCAGGTACCTAAATGGAGAATCACCACAGTAGATGCTCTTAGGATCAATAAAAGAAGTTCAATTAAGACCCGCATTTTTAATGACAATTTTTTTGTGAACTTAGGTTGAATATTCTCTGTTTGTCGTACAAGATTACTATGAAGATAACTGGAAGAAAGCTGAAGAGGATAATATGATTTCAGCTTGATAGCAACCACACAAGGTAAAACATTCCAAGTTTCTAATACCAGAATAATTTCCAGATACTTGCATGGTGGAAACTAAAGGAATCTTATCCAGCAAGAGTACAATTTCAATGGCTAATTACATTTGATAATTTTGACCTTTGTGGCCCTGTAAAGTGTAAACATCAGGTAAACCAATACAGTAACATACAGGAAAATATGTTAAAAACTTTGGAGTTCCGGCCAGAAGTGAAGTGCCAATTAAACCTGAACTTTACAGCAAAGCACAATCACCCATATTGAGTGGATGAGTTAATAATACAAACCCGGAAATTCAAGTTCGGATCCAAATTTTCTCACAGCTCAACTTCACAACATAAGCAACTTTTGCTTTTGCGGAGGCTATCAACTCACAGTCACAAGATGAGAAGATGAAAAATTAATAATGGGTTCTCTCATCATTTTCTAACTGCAAACCATCCATGCCCCTAAGGGCACTTTCATAGTTATTGGCTTGAGAAGCATTTCTCCCAGCCCGTGCTACTCTTTGGGGATCAGAAGATCCAATTGGTGAACTTCTTTGACCGCTCAAAATTCTATGTGCTGCTGCTCCAGGGCTAGCATCAGCAGTGCGTGTACGAACATCTGACTCAGCACCAACAAATGCATCACGACTACTAGAAACAGCAACTCGCCTAGATGATCCACTTGATTGACCCAAGACATTGGAACTTGATAACTGCATGATCACATATGAGGCAATTATTGCATTTACAAAGGCAAAAGCTAATGATGTGCACATGAAAATCAGACATGCAATTAAATTCAGATTCATCTTATAAATCCACAAAAAAGATCTGAGTGGAAAAGGAACTATACAAAATATGCACTCTTAAGGCTTTGTTTGAGAGTTTGGAGGGGAGGGGAGGGGAGGGGAAGGCTTTGGAGGGTTAGAAATATAGGGGAAAATGGTAAACCCTCCAAAACCCCTTAAAACCCTCCTCCAATACAATTTTTGAGTTCCCCCAAATGAGGAGAATATTGTATTGTGAAGAAAAATGAACCCCCAAAGCCTTTCCCTCACAATGTCATCCATTTCTTCCACTTGCTCCTTCCTTTTTTTCCAAACCCCTCCCCTCCCTCCCTCTCCAAACTCGCAAACAAAGCCTAAGGCTTTGGAGAAAGAGGGGGAGAGGGAGCTTTGCAGAAATGATAGTCCCCACCTAACCACCTTGCACGAGGAGTTATTTTTCTCCACATTAAAACTTAGGTTTAATAGTCTCATAAGTCCTAGCTCAACCGGCAAAAAATGCCGAAATTGTTAGGTCGGACGTCATGACTAGGGTTCGAACCTCAGTACCTCAACTTTGTGTGTGAGTTTATGATGGCTTTGCCATCTCTTCTATCTACCAAAGGGCAACCTGGTGCACTAAAGCTCCCGTATACGCAGGGTCCGGGAAGGGGTCCCACCATTTGGTGTATTGTACACAACCTTACCCTATTTTTACACAAGAGGCTGTTTCCAGGACTTGAACCCGTGACCTTTCAGTCACATGACAACAACTTTACCAGTTGCGCCAAGGTTACCCCTCCATCTCTTCTATCTACCAAAAAAAAAACAAACTTAGGTTTAATAATCTACAGGTCCCTAAACTATTTATGAATTTTTAATAGGTCCCTAAACTTTAAAAAAATGTGTAAGCTGATCCCTAAACTATTTATAACTTTCAATTAGTTCCGTTAAACTTTTGATAGTCACCAGTTAATCAATGCTGACAAGGACAGTGACAAGTCAACCAATTTAAACATCATCATATTTTTATTTATTACTTACAAAATTAAATCATCTTCCAGTTTTTCATTAAAATGTCATGTGATACCCATTCCCATTTTCCAATTCAAATTGAGAACGATCGTGAGTATGTATGTATAAAAATCCAAAATTAAGGCCAAATAAAACTCCATTATAGTCAACAACACCACTCAAGCTTCTCCATCACAAGTAATTGAGAGATACAAGAACATCCTTCAACCCCAAAAATCAGAAACATTGCTCTTCTTTTTTCCAGCCCAAACACAATAGTGTGGGTCAGTACACAGACACATCAATGGTGCCACAAAAAGGAGTTAAGATCCTATTTTTTCCCCTTATTTTCCCCCTATATTATCACCTACCCCTTTTAATTGAATACTCATTTTACTCAATTTCCCCCATTGTCCAAAAACATGTTTAATCAGAAACCTAAACTACATTAAAAAAAAAATCAGAAACCTAAATATTAATGCAAAAACAATTATCAATGCATTGCCTTTTCATGTCACATAAAGATTTCAAGACGAGATTTTCATATATGTATTTCTCCATTTTCCAATTTTGGTTTTTATTGACTATGGTTCTTGTTTCAATTAAGCCTTTTAATGATTCTTTATCATTTCAGCCATTGTTGCACTTTATCATGCTCTGGGTTTTCCAAATTGCTGCGGCTGAAATCAGAAAAGCACTCATGTGACGATGTGACTTTTTAATGAAAAATTGAAATATGATTTAATTTTGTAAATAATAATTAAAAATATAATGATGTGGATATTAGGTGGAGGATGATGTGTAAAATGGGTTGGCATGTATAACGGAAGGACCTAATTGAAAATTATAAATTAGTTCAGGGATCTGATTACACATTTTTTCAGTTTAGAGACTATTTAAAAATTCTCAAATAGTTCAGGGACCTGAAGATTAATCAAACCAAAAACTTAAATCTTCATATAGGGGGGTAACTCAATAATTTGATCTGGGGAGGGTTTTAGAGGGCTTTGGCAAATGCTACAAATCACTTTCCTCTTTATAATATTCTCAAACAAAAAAAAAATATCAATCTTAAGCATTCTTCTTTCCCTCCTCTTTAACAATTTTCTCCCAAACAAGATGAGAAATCTCTCTCCCTTTCCATTTCCCAACACTCCCTTTTCCTCCTAACTCCCAAATAAAGCCAAAAAGGCTCAGCAAAACATCCTCGGTACCAGCGGAATATATGGTGACTGAATTCTGTTATGAGAAACTTACGGTATTCAAAATGGGTCCCGACATTCTGCGCCTCGAGGAATCCACCGAAACCAAACCAGGGGGTTGCCCTTCTGCTCCTGTAAGAGACAGAACATTAAATATGTCCAGCTAAGATGCTAAGTAGATATCATTTAAACTTGGGTGAAGAAGATCAATAGACGTGTCATTGCAAAACCTACTTCAGTGGGTAGTTGAAAAATACTGAATAAAACTACAATAATAGAAAGTTATAAAGCCAATAGTTTTGGTAGAATGAAAAAAAAAAATCATACACTCTGAAATTATTTTGAGTCTTAATTTTAGGGCAAGGAGATGGGGACTTAGTTCAGTGCACGAAAAGTCTCCAAGCTCAAAATCACATGCAGGGCTCACATTTCCTCACCCCAAGCAACTTGTTAACTACAAGATCCTTCCTAACTACGCTTGACCAAGCCCTTTAGGTTCCACTTCAAAATTAAATTCACCGAACTACAATGTTAGCCAACCCCACTTAGTGGGATAAGGCTTGGTTGTTGTTGTTGAACTAAAATGTGATAAATGAACATACAAATAAAAATATTGAAGGCCTGTTACACTCATGGAAGATCTTAAATAAAGTACCTGTATGTCTATCAGCATTGGTAACAGCAGGTGGCATTGCAGAACTGGTTCCAGCACCAGGAACCTAAACAAAGGTGATCGTTTATGAGTTTCACCCATTGCAGATGACATGGTAATCACAACTGGGGAAGAAAAAGAAAGAATAACACTTACAATGCCCCGTGCTGGAGGTGTGGCAAGCTGTGATTGCTGATACTTCAAGATGGTCCAGTCAAACACATAATCAAACTGGAATCCTGTTGAAGTGTCAATTTAATAATATAAGCAAATTTAAACAAAGATCAACATAAGACATGGAGTAAAAGCAAAGTTTAAGAGAAAGTACATAGTTAATAAGCGTGAGAAATGAGGAATAAGTTATCCTTTCTATATGATAAAAATTTCAAACCTTCACGGATAAACAGGTCGCGGAATATCCTTTTGAGATAAGCATAATCTGGCTTATCATCAAACCTTAATGAGCGACAGTAATGGAAGTATGATGCAAATTCGGTTGGATAACCCCGACATAAGGCCTGGAGTAAGGAGCAAATTCTTAGTGTAGGTCGGGAAGGAGTAGATAACATAAGCACTAAAGACTGATTACAGCATTCAATTTAAACTTACTTCAATCGATGTAGAAACCTTTTTTTCACTGATTTTCTCATACTTCTGTTTCTTGGTTCCTGCTTTAAGTCCCTGCCAAGGAAGACTACAAAAAGAACATTAATCAGATAAAGTACATAGTGCTGGAAGACACCAAAGTAAAGGTCGACGGTAATAATTACCTCCCTCTCAGGAAGTACATCAAAACATAACCAAGAGACTCTAAATCATCTCTTCGACTTTGTTCTGTGCACCAAAATCACCAGAGAATTAGAAGCAGTATTAGATAACAAAATTTAACCATTCAAAATACAAGTTCAATGAAGGATCGTGAACTAACACATACCAATGCCAAGGTGAGTATTCATGCTAGCATATCTTGCAGTTCCGGTCAAATTTTTATTTTCCCTGCAGTGTTGATGATTGAATAGATTACACAGATCACCCCAAAAAAAGAACTTACAAATAGTAACAGCCAGGTCTACACTTTCAAAATGAATTGCTGAAATATTGATGATATTGCGGACAAGAATCATAACCTGACTCTAGTATAATCTAGAAACAAGAAACTAAGGTGAAAGGAAGCGTTAAGACAGTGTGCATATAACACTTCCTACCACCAAAGGCCCCAACCATCAGCTTAATAAACTATGTCTTACAAATTCAAACAATGGTACCGGTGTAAAATGAGAAGTTGATGACAAATATAGATGGTGTTGGGAAGAATAAGGTCACAATGCAAGCATGCATAAAATTCAAGTTTTCTTTTAACTGGAAGGATTTTCTAGCGGATGCAGGAAAATAGGAGAAGAATCATAGTTTCAAGAAATGCCATGCATCGAATCATACTAACAATCAAATTTAGAGTGTACTGTTTTGAGGTGGGTTAACAAGAATTTATGTTATAAGACTTGCAAGTAAATATTTGTCTCTAATCCCACCACATCCTTCAGTTTTTCTTTCGTTATTATTGCTAAATTACTGCGTACAGTCATACAGTGATTCTATATCCGTTTATCTTTCATTATTAACCAAACACTACAGGGAGTTAAGCAAGTTAAATTCTATTATTGGTAAGACTATTAACCATTGAAATCTATTCAAATTTAGATAAATTTATCTCAACATCCAAGCCTTATAAGTGGGGTCAGCTACATGGATCAAATTACGCCATAATGTTCTATCATAAACCATATTTTGGTCCAACTCATTAATCTCCAAGTCTTTCCTAATGGTTTCAACTTGTTTCTATATGTATGTCATTGCCACATTTAACCCCAGTCCTTGTCAAATTCCCAATATAGCAGCAGCCCAGATATCACAAATTCTATATAGAATACAGCGTGTGGAATCATTGATAGACTGGCATTCGGATCTTTGTCATACTATAGTGAATGACCAGAAAGAAAAATAAAAACATAAAACATTATTTGTATGCATATTTATTTGGTACTACATTCCCAATAAAACTATAATAGTGCATCCTCCCTAGTCGTTATTTTTCCCACATATGACAGCTGTGTGATATGTGATATGATAACTTGTAACTTACAACTGCCATTGGATAAATGTGAATCCTAATAGGCTATGATACTTTTACTATGCTATCAGGAATGCAAAATAGGAATAACCAACATAAGCATCTCATTTAATGCACACCAACTAAATCTTTGTACCTGTAAGGAATGTGTTGATGGGTTGAACTGTCTCTGTATTTCTTAGCCAGACCAAAATCAATAGCATAAACCTACATGCACGTTGATATGCATTAAATTATCATATACAGAAAATTAAGTATCATAGATACAATACATAAAAAAAAATGCCTTTTAACAAGATTGACTACCTGGTTCGCACGCCTTCCTAATCCCATTAGAAAATTATCCGGTTTGATATCTCGATGTAGAAATGATTTCGAATGAATGAACTCAACACGGTTGATCTGGCAAAAATAAATAGGGGAGTTCTTAAAAATTACTAAAAGAAAGGGTGGGGAAAAATTGATAGTTTGCAAAGTCAATCCGGGCCTACCATTTGATCAGCAAGCATGAGAACTGTTTTTAGTGATAACTTTCTACTACAAAAGTTAAATAGATCTTCAAGACTAGGTCCAAGCAGATCCATCACTAAAACATTGTAATCTCCCTCTACTCCAAACCATCTAACATTTGGAATTCCAGCTGTCAAAATCAAACTTGAGTTAGAACTGACGATAAATCCTTATGGTCCTTGAAGAAAACACAAAAGAAAAGGCTAAGACAATGAATATGGAAATAGTCATTACTTCCTCCCTGGAGAATTCTGTACAACTTGGACTCGTACAGCAGCTGAGGATGCTTAGTCTTGACATTTTCCTATTGAAAAGCACAGCAAGAAACAAAACAAATGAAAAATAAGCTCCAATGCACTTAAAGATATCAATAATCAAGAGCTTAATTAAGAAAAAATCCACAAAAAACCAATCCTCATAATGTTAAGTCATAATTGTATGCCATTTCACCCACTTCCAATTAAAATCCCCAACCAAAGATATTATTCATCACAATCATGAATTGAGGGAGACACCAGTATTTTTCCAAGGAGTGAGTGAAATGGATTCAATTGAATAAACAAAGTAGGTTTCATGTTTTTCCCCGACGCTAATCTTTTGAGCAAGCTGATTTATCATCATTGCTCTACATCCATGAGACAATGTAGCAGCTCAGCTTTTTAAGATTGCACATGATCCATACAACTTATGGATAACACTATATCCTTTGCACAGTTAAGTGCATCAACAATTCCCTCTAACACACTAGCCTATTATTTCGAAGCACGGTTTCTAAAATGGTCAAAATGTTTTTCACAGACATCCTCTTAAAAAAGCATTCGAGCACCCTCCAAAGAAATAGGAGAATAAGCTTAGTAAAGATACTTTTTTTTGGGTAGATAGACGAAATGGCAATAGCCAATAAAAACTCCACACAAGTGGAGGAGCCATGACGTTCGACCTAGCAATTTCGGCATTTTTGCCGGTTGAGCTAGAACTTGTGGACGCTCGGTAAATATACTTAACAGCTGGTATACAATATTAGTACACCAATGTCATTAAGATTAAAGAATGCCACATAAAACAACAACTCAAAAAACTAAATTTGATACCATAAACCCTTGCATATAATTCAAAGCAGTGACTAATTTCACAAACAATCATCTCCCATAAAACACAATTCAGATTAACTAATATGACACAAAAAAAAAAAAAAAAAAAAAAAAATTTTTACTAACTTCAAATAATAGCAAGTTCATGAAGGAAAAAAAAAACTTACAAGCTTAATTGCAACCTCTTCGTTAGTTTGAATATTAGTACCTACAAAATTAACAAAAATAATCAAAACATAACCAAATTATAAACATAGAAACAAAAAATGATGATAAGAAGGAAAAAGAAAGGAACCTAAGTAGATCTCCCCAAAGGAACCACTGCCGATCTTCCTACCAAGGCGAAACTTATTCCCAACACGAGGTTCCATTCAAATTCAAAAAAAGCAATAATAAAATTTGGAACCCTAATCACAACAACCCTTAATTCAAAATTGGAAATATTATTTATTAATTAAATGCTATACTGAAATTCATTCATGATTATTAAAAGAAGAGTGTAACGGAAGAATATGAAAAAGGAAATGAAGAATGAAGAAAATTGATAGAGCGAGATCTAGGATAGGATAAGGATGAATAATTAAAGAGTAATTGTGTTTTATTATTGGTAAAAAAAATAAATTGAGGGTTAGGTTAAAACAAGTTTATTAATTAATTATAATGAAAAAGAGAGCGTAAGAATAGATTTTGGATAATGGATTGGAGATGGTGTTTTTCTCTCTCTTGAATTATAATGATGATGATTGTGTTTGTGTTGTGTTTGTCGAAAGCATTGAAATTGAAACTATTCTTTCTTGCAACCGTCGGTTCTTTTTTATTTTTTTCCTTTGTCGGACTTCCAAACTCTGTCCACGCGTGTTCTGTACGAGTGGTTTTACTTCCTTTGGTGTAGCTGGTTGGGAAACTACACTGTTCATGACTAGGTTGATATAGTCCTATAATTTCAGAGTCTTTAACAAATTTTGGAACAATCTCTTTCTTCTATCTTTTTATTGCTAAAAAACAAGAGAATAAGAAGACAATTAGAGTATAAGATAGAATTGTTCAAAAAAGTTGTTTTAAATTGGTTCAACACATATTATTTTTTATAATTTTAAATGATGTTCGACGTGACTTTTATGTCATGATTTAAACGATAGAAGTTAAAAATAGTATTATGAACGCTCCTTTTCTACATTTTATATAACATTCACAATATGAGTTTTACCGGCGCAATTTATTTCCTAAGTATGAGATTGTATTGGTCTTTATTCGAGAGAAAAACATATTATCGTCTGCATATTGCAAAAGTATCGCCTTCTAAAATTATTATTTTTCAGAAAAGCATAACTTATGTCATTTCATCAATAATAAAGTTTGCAATACAATGAGAAAGAGAATAAAAAAAATCGGGTTAAACTGAAATAAAGACACTATAGCAAGATTATTAGCGGCTCTATTAGCTTGCCTACATATAAGAGTTAAACTATAATTAGCATTTGATCGGAGCATAAATATACAACTAGATATCAATGTCCTTAGTCTACAAATTATCAAAAAATTAGAGAGTAAGTCTTTCATAAACTTATATAATACGCAAAAACATGGACTAACACATCAGCAAACGTAATTTGTAAATTAGTTAATACCTCCATGAACCTTTTAAACTAATCATCTAAATTGTTTTTCTTCTTCGAAGGAGGATAACAAAAAAACCAAAACAAAAAAAAAAACTAACTAACACTCTATAAAGTTGCCTCGTTAGAAAATTGCAATGACTCAACATGACTATTTGCAATACAAGACATACTTTTCTCAAAACTATTAGTAACTCATTCTAAAATCAACTGAAAACCTATAATAAAATGATATGATGATGATTCATCAATTTTTCCTTCCAAAACTCATCCCCATAACAAAGAGTTTGCTGTTACTCGAGCTAAGTATTGGCTTCTATAGAAACATTTTTCCCTCAACACTCTTCTCAAAATAGAAATTAACATATAGTTAATTACTATCAAATTTCAATTTTGTTTTATTATTTTTCATTTGGATTTTTATATTTATTAAATGTGTTTTAAATTTACTCTATAAAAAGAGTAGTATAGTGCAATCAACACGAATTTATAAACACACTACCCCCTTATTAATAAAAACACATTACTCCATTTTCTTTTAGAGAAAAAACACGTTACTGCATAAAAAATATGAATTCTTCTCTTGCACGTATATTAAACTATTGATAATTTGAAGGAAAAATCCCTCAAAAAAAAATTGTGTTTATTTAAATTGATTATTTCTTAATGTAAGTGTTTAAGTACAAAAAGAATGAAGTTCACGGACGAAGGGAATAATAATTATGAAGATATCACCTTCTTTTTTTAACTCGTATAAGCATTTTAAATTTTGAGGTTTCTCTCTCCCTCTTATTGGTTTCATTTGATACATTGTTATGTACAAAATTGATTATTTCTACACATTTATATTTTTATTACCTTCTATAATAATGTTGTGTTATTTTTATTTTATAACAATGGAAATGAGAGCACTTGTAAATCCAATATTTCTCACACTAACTTAATTATATATAAAAAAAAATGAGCTACATAATTTGAATCGCGTAAATAATTAATTGAATTTTCATGCCTTCCAGAAAAAGAAAGAGGCAAAAATTGGGCCAAGGACCTAGACACCTAGTATGTCCCACTAAAGCATACAACATTCAAATTCCTAAAAAAATGAAGTAATAAACGAAAAAAATGAAAAAATTGTCAAAAAAATAAATTAAAAGGGGAGTTTCAGTTAGTGCTCTAATGTTATGATTTACTACTGGCCGTCACATGAAGTATCCTCTGCTGTGACCATGGTCTAAAACTGACCCTCTTTTTTGGTCTGATGAATGACCCTCTATAATCTTTGAAAATTGCTCTACTGCCTCCTTAGATTGCTCAAGAGACCATCAATTTTATCGGATCGTATCTTCTGATTGACTTATTTCAGAAGTTGAGTAATCCACAAAACGCACAGAGCGAAAACCAATTCCTCCAAAGCTTCCTTTAACTTGCAGTTGAAATTGGGTTTCTTGGACTAGGCAATCCCATGTACACAAGCCTAGGCGACATCCTAACTTTTGGGCTAGGCCTAGGAGAAGGAATTGGACCAAATTTGTTGAGTCTTGAAGAAGTTGGCCTTGGAGACAAATGAACTTGCTCCAATGCTTTTGATTGCAAGTGTTCAGGATAATCACGAACACAACCAATACGTGGACCAGCTCCAGTTGACCACTTGCAAGACAACCTCCTTGAGGCGTTAAATGCTGCAACAGCATCCTTTTTATGAGTTGTTGTCACATTGTTATCACTGACATTGACCTTGGGAGTAGGAACCTTTGTTTGTTGTGGTTCATTGATGGCGCTAAATGAATCATTTCCAACAATTGAATAAGTATCGTCATCTATGGCACATCTCTGGAAGAAAAAAAATGCAAAACAATCATCAGTAATCTTATTTGCATAGTACTTTACATAGGTAACATTTACTTAGTAATTTTTTTTAGGACCAAATATTTACCTTTACATTTGTGAGGTCTACATTGTGCTCTCCAAGAAAGCTTATAAATTCTTTGAAGTTCTCTTCAGTTGGATGGTAGTGTCCACTGTATGGCCAAATAGCCTGCATTTTTGTGTAGTGGATGATAATTAATAACAACTTCAGCTATATGATGATTTATAGAATGAGTTTAATTGGTATTTACACATATTCAATTGCATATCACCACGTAGATAACTTTGAAAATATTGTATCAACTAATGCAACAGCATAACAGTAAGATATGATTGAATATATGTGTAAAACTAGTATATTGATTAAATCCTTTTGAAATGGGAGTGGAATTTGAAAATAATACCTCAAGAACACCTTGATTTGCTACTAATCTACCAGCTGCTGTGGTTGCCCCACCAGCAAGAAAGCTTGAATGTTGAAAGGCACCCTTTTGCTTTTTTCCCACATACAAGGCTCTTGTAGTACTGAGAACAAATATCCATTTTGATTTCTCATCAGTACTCACAAGCCTCCCATCTTGTTTATACACCAACCTTCCCTTTTCAACAATTACTTCATATTCTTCTCTTTCTTTCTGCAATTGTAACACAACAAAGATAATTAACATTAGATACTATAAGATAGGCTTAAAAGTAAAATGTTGCTGTGAATACAAAAGTGTTGCTCATATAGATAACTTACTGGTCCTAGATATTTAATGCATTGGCGTTGTAGAACAGTGTTTCTTGGACATTTCTCAAGATTTATTTCTTTTCCATCTCCAACATCCAACCTACAAATTATTTATCATAGAACACAAAATTAATCACCATATAGAACACTTTAGCTCCTGTTTTACAATCTTCATCGGTGTAACTATAGTCAAGAAGATATAAATATCTAAGAAAACGAGTTTACCAGTAGAAAAATGGTTGTGAACTTAAGCTTTTAAACCAGATATCATAATACATGTGAAGATTGTGTCCATATCGATGACGCGGGTCAATCTACAACAAACAAGAAGGAATTCACTCTATTAGTACCAAGATCAAAAACTATAAAAAAGTGTAATTCAATTTCAAATTAAATTGAACTTGAATGAAATAATGTAAGAAAAACAACTTACAGCTTCAAGCCAATGTTGTAATGCTAATTTTTGTGCCTTTTCATCCTTTGATAAACCTTTTCCAACCTTTACAAAAAAAGAGTTACGATTAGCACAAAGTAAAAAACATTGTTCACATGAATAAGACAACAACTAAAGTTATAATGTTATATTATATAAATACCTTAGCTGCTCTTGTTCTTGCTCTAGCCCAACGTGACACAGCAGTTTCTGGTTTTTCAACATCAAAGAATGAAACAGAACTTCTTCTAAGAGCAGCAAAATCCAATGCTTTCCACCAAAGCTCTTCCACTACCACTGCACAATCTGCAAGGTTTCTTCTAGTACGGTAACTCTTGTAAACTTTTTGAAGAGTAGTTGCAGCAGCATCAAGCTCAGAAACTGGTCTTGGAGAAGAAAAAACAACTGCTTCAGGCAGAGAAATCACTGGAACTTGTTTATGTTTCAATTGATCAATTTTGGTTGAATCCATGTTTTGTTCTTTATCTTGAACAAATGAATGGTTTCTTTCAAGAATCATGTGTTGAGGTCTGCAATCACTCAACCTGCTTGAAGTACTCATCTTATTGGACCCATTTGACAAATCAGTAACAGACACCCCCATTAATATAATGTCCCACAAATCTGCACAAAATTATATATTTACAAATTAGCAGCCATGGCATATAGTAGTTGAATATTTATTACATTATATGGGTCAAAACCGAATAATTGCATTAATTTTAATTTGTTCAACAAATTATGAAATCTGTCATCATCATATAGTTGAGTTCCATAATTAACCTCCAATAAGAATGATTTACCGTTGTTGTATGGTGTATATGAGTAATTTGAATGAAGATATGAGATCTTGAGTTTATGTTGTTGTTGTTGAAAATAATTGAAGTGTGAGTAGAAGAAATATATAGGCTTGTTTATCACAGTGACTCTTGTTTGCTTAAATATATATATATAGGCTTTAATCATTCAAAAACGTGTGAAGAATGGAAAACGAGAGAACTAAGGAGCAGTCTTTGAATTCCAAGTAAGAATCAACGAGCACAATTTTGAATAGAAAAAAGGTATGTGAATGTAAGGTTCAAATTCTAAGGTTACTTTTTAGTAGTTTTCCAAGGTCACACGATTTGGTTGATGAATTATTCAAATTAGGTTGGTGGTTTGAATCCTATATATAAAGGTTGTATTTGCATTAGCTTTATTTATTTTTCATCCTTAAAAGAGAGCAACAAGCACGTAAGGATAGAGCTGGCGGTCAAAGAAAGTTTGCTTTGCGAGGTTCCATGAAGAAACGCGATTTGCTTGAATAACAATATCGCGTTCTATCTGTACTTGAATTATTTATTGGGGTTGAATACTGTAAGATTCAATAATTGAAGTTGCAAATTGTCAATAAACTAAACATTTAATGATATCAAGTCAACTTTCATAATTTCAATTCACGTTTAGGATAAATATATAGTAGTATTGTAGCATTCTTAAGACGGCAGGGCGCACGCAGGGAAGTACTATACTGGATACTTTTTTTTTTTTTTAAGTATACAGCGGCATACTTCAAAGGAGTCTAGCTAAATTATGTAGATTGTCGTGTAATAAGTGTTAGTTAAAAGTTTTACATTGTTTAAAATAGTAGGTTGGATATATTATAGATGAGATGACCTATAAATTTAATATCTTAAAATTTTAAGTTAAAATATGATGTTCAACTTATTAATATGGTTCTTAAGGTCTAATGTGGACGAAAAGCGGCCTACACAAAATGAATTCAATAAATGGTATGAATTTCGTTGAAATAAAAATTGTGTTGAGAGAAGTTTATGAGATAATCTATTGTTAACATAATGATTACATTCGCTCTATATGATTTACAAGGAGAGACATGATCTATAAGAAGAGACAAAAGCTACAAAGACAAAAGACCAACTTTAATTGCACAAATATATGATCTATGAGATGAAACAAAAGCTACAAAGATCAAAGCCTAACTTTAATTGCACTAATATAAGTTTGTTCTAAATAGTTACCCTATATTTTTTTTGTCAAATAATATAACGACTGGAGAGATATATTTTAAATGTAAAGAAATAAGAACTCCACTTATGTACCATTAGAACGGAAATGTCATTGGTCATTTCAATTGAGACACATAAGACAATTCAATTATTTCTCTTTCTTTCACACATTTTTATATTTAAAAAAATTGTATTGTTACATGTCACACTTGAATTGGTCAATGTCACATGACATTATATAACACAAGAACAATCTAAAAAATAAGAATCTCACGGTTCAAATTTCAACATCCATATAATATATTGTCATTGCATCGATCAAGTGAGTTGTGTTTACCGGACTAGGAACCTTGTATTTAACACACTTAGAAGCATTGAGAACCACTTATACTTGATACAAATATTAGTATGAAATAGTAGGGTTATAAAGGTTAAGTAAGAAATTAGTGAATCTTAAGACCAAAAAAATAGTAAACAATTACTCCATGTGGCAGCTCGTACATTAATTAATTCAGCACACGTATTGTACTACTTCAATATATATTGTGGGATTTGACGATTTTTGGCTGTTACTTCAACAGTTTTCACATTACATTTACTATCCCAAGACACGATGATAATTTGTATTTTTTAATCACTGAAACACACTATCAAACAATAAACATATACGCACTTTTTTTGGACTAAAATCATATACACACCTGAGACTTCACTTTCTTTTTTTAATGCACTGAAGAAGACAGAGCCCCAGCTGAAACCAAAACACTAGATCAAAAGCAGATTCACCTGTTAGTTTTAATGGATTTCAAACATTAAATTTGTGATACATTAATTAATTTTAACCGCGATTTAAAATGAAAAGTGTAGATTATTAGTACAAGTCAAGTCATATTTGATCCAATTTATCCGTTTTTTTTAGCAAAGGCCAATTTATCCGTTTGTTTCTAGATAAAATGATTGTATTATAGTATGATTTTTATTTTGGTTTCTATTTTACATGTTTAGGAGTTGAATTTTTCTTTTGACTCCAAAATAGCAAGACGCGGTTATTAATTGTTTTACCATCATATATAGATTGCGTAAAAAAAAAAAACATATATAGATTATGAATTAAATTTTGATGCCCTAATTAATGTTCATTTTACCTTTTTTGTTTGGATAATAGCTCTCAATCGTGTCATTTTTTTTAAGAGGCTAAAGTAGAATATATTACCACAATAAAAGTGTCAACAAACATAAGAATTGTTTAGGAAGACATCAAAAGATCCAATAAACAATTTAAAAAGAGAGAAAAAAACAAGGGTCAATCAAGGAGAAGGCGAAAAATTAAATTAGAGCAGTGAGACACATCAAAGGATTTTGCTTCCAAACATTGTAGTGAAAATCGAATGAGACAATCTTCGATTTAAACCGCCGTAATTGTAACTTGCTTAATGATGGAATGAAAAGTCTCCTCCTTACGTTTAAAATACGTTTGTTTTTCTCTTTCCAAAGATAACTTAAATAACTGCTATCCAAATCATCTTAAAAGGTAAACAAATGTTTTTCAAAAAACCTCCTAAATCACAAAAGTGATGAAGATCATGCGGTAAAATGTTGCGAGATGATTCAAACCGGATCAACGGTGACTGATATCACACATATTCGTCATCAAAGTCAAGAGATAAATTTTAACCGTTGATCCGGTTTGAATCACATGTGAACATGTGATATTAGTAAATAGTTAATTTTTCCATAGTACTATATTGATACATTCTGGAAGTCAATGCCTCAAATTTTGAAGGAAAGAAAATATCATTGATATATCAAAACTAAACCATATCCGTGCATGTACAACCGCAGCTTGAAGAATACGGTCAAGTTATGTACTGCGGAAATGGATCTCTCTGTTTGTCATATTCTCTATGTTTTCTCCATTATTATATTTGACATTGAAATAAAAAATCTTATGTTGGTTTAAATCTCTTCAAAATTATAGCAAAAGAGAGAATACTATCGATTTTCTGGTAATTGTCGGCAGTACGGACACTATAGTTAGGAGTAGTTTGATTTGGAGCAGAGCAGAGCAGTTTTTGTGCAACTTGTCCCCCTCCTTGTGTCAACGCTTTAATTTTTGTAATAAATTCATCTCCAACTCCAAGTTGCATTTTCTTTGCCTGAAAGCGATGAAAATTACGTTAATGGGCATTACATAATTGCAGTTTGATATGGATTAGACCAATAGAAATTTTACCGAAGAAAATGAGATGGAATTGTTGCAATAATTGCAGCTCAATGCTATAGACTATACTAGTTGCTTTGTTTCACAAACATTTTTTAAGCCGTAAATTATGCAGTGATTCAAGGGTATCTAAAATATATGGATGCAGCTCACAATATTACAGGCTGGCATATCCACTATTAAATGTAAGAAGGGCATGTATTATATAGAGAAGAATGTTGCAGCTTGCTGATAATTGACATGATAGATGGTATAATGCCTTAAAAAAAAAGGTGGTATACTATTGAATATATTGGCCATTAGGAATGAAAACAAGGGAGGAGAATAGATACAATTGTTGACGGATAATTTTTTTAGTGGTTTTTCCTTAAAAAAAAAAGTTTTTTTTAGTGGTTTTACCTTCTCTATGTGATTGCCAAAAACACTCATTTGTGGCCAACTTCAAAACGATTAGTGGTTGCCAAAGGACCTTCACAAATTACTGGTAAAAAACCTATCACAAATTGTAAAATTCAAATATGTTGTTATTACTAACCGAGAAAAGACCTCAGAGATTGAGTGGGAGCTTTTTTTCCCGCAAAATCTATTGTTGGGTTCCCGCAAATATATTTCTTATTTTCAATATATATTACACTTCATTATTCTCATCTTTCTTCATTTCCCATTTCAATTTTCTCTCTAAACTTTTTCTTTACATGATAGAACACGTAAAGTCTCAATCTATCTATGATGAAGGAGAACTAAAATTCCAGTACTCCATGGCATCATCTCGTCCAAAAAATTTAATGGCTTTGAAAAATTGTGTTTGAATATTTTGACAAAGTTGGTGTGAAATTGAGGAAGCTTATGCATGTTTTTCATCATTCATATCTATATAAAGCGAGAATACAAAATACCAAGAACCTCCCATAATAGGTGTGGAAGCAGAACCCTAAATATCAAAATTCACAAGATCAAATGATGAAGTTGAAATATGGGCAAGATGATGATGCCAAAGTTAAATGGAAGATTATGTGGGAGCGGGACAAATGTTGCATCTCAATCTCTTGAACTAGTATTATACAGTGTCTCTAGCTAGAGTAGGAAATATTTGAAAATACTTGAAAAATAAGTTTTAGTTTGTGCTATTTAAATGTTATACATCGATCATATTAATTCATAGTTAAATTACCGACACAGTAGTAATGCAGCACATTAGTGAAAATTTGAATCCTAAATTCTTAAAGATTTGTTTGAAAGTTGAGAGAGGAATTGAATAAAAGACTTAAGATGGAAGAAGGTGAAGAAAAATATAGGGGAGCCTCTCACTTTTTTTTAAGAGAGTGTTTGTAAAGGGATGAGGTTCCTTTTTTTACTAAACAAAGGGGATGAGATAAAAAAAAAATCTCAAATCGTTGCATATGGATGCACTTGACAAACATGCTCTAACTAAACAAACACACAGTACAAATGTGTAAACTTACTCATGGAAATTGACAACATGTATGAAAGACAACAAGAGTTCATGCACTAATCTTCTGGATGTTTTGTGTCAGCGAAGTTGGAACATTGTAATTGAAGACATCAATTATCCATATGCGATATGTCAGTCAGATTAAGCATTTCTCTATTGAATAATCAAAATGAAGAATGTCTTAACTCTTAGGTTGAGGACTTAAAACATACTTATAAACAGAAAAACTCTGCCGTCAGGATGCAAAAAACACTAACGCTATTTTCTTTTCGTTTGCACCAACATGTTTTTATTTTATTTTATTAGTATATCTTACATCAGTTCACCGTATTCTCATTTTATCTATACCTTTTCAATTTCCCCATTAAGGTGACAAACAATTCCCTTTTTGTTTGCCTCAGTTCCATTCAACATTAATATTATGTCACCAATCTACTAAATTGTACTTTTTTGTTTACTAAACCCGACTCATTGAATATACATGACAATATTGGAAACACAAATAAAACAAAAACTGAAAGTATTTTCTATATTACATTTACAACTTAGACACTATTTGTTATTACTGTACATTATAAGAGGTTTGTTTAGCTACTGCTAGTATTTTCTGTATTACATATACAACTTACACGCCATTTACTATTACTATTACTGTACATTTACAAACTAATATGTGTAGGACTTCATGCAAGCACGGTATACCAAATTTTTTTGGTCGGCCTGTTAACAAACTAAACTATAAAATGAAAGATAACATAAAGAACACAAGTAAGGTAGCGACTAGACACAATATGAACATCTTAGACCCATAGTCATATAACCTGGGTCTTGCACTCTTGAAGCCGGTATTGAAGTCTGAAGAGCCATTAATATTGAGCTCTTCATCTGGTGTTGCAGCTGAATATGCTCTTGCAATCTGCAAAAACATTATAAATGTTACATACAACCAATCATGTATACGTGCTTATGTATAAACTATTTATAAATAAATAATTATAAAATGTTTTCATAAGCTATGCTAGAGTTTATGGAATAATGAAAATAATAGAAATATGCTGGAAACAACTTATGAACTTGTTATAATTAGTTTCCATAAGTTCTTCCAAAAAGTCACACATTTGTTAGTATATGTACTCAAGTAAACGAATCCAAACAGACTCTAAAGTCAAAAGTTGGAGAACAAGCTTACCATTTAAAAGGCATTGATGAGAGATTCAACTAGTTTGTCCCACCAATCCACTAACAGATCCACCCCAATCTGTTGGCTTACTTATCAAATCCTCTAATTCAAGATAGATATTAGAGTCATTCACATCCATTTCTTCATCAACAACAGAATTTTCCCCCAAAAGCTTCTCTGACATAACATGATATGCAGAAGTCGCATCTTGAACACTTTGTCTAGAACCACCACAAGCCCTCAAGTCATGTAAAGAGCTACACAGCCCATCTTCCATGGGAGTGGAAACAGGTGGTTCCATTCTACCAGTGTTCATATTTTCAGGAAAAAGTCCATTCAATTCAGATTGCAAAGTAGCAAATTGTTCACGACCCTGACACCTATAATCAACACTAGTACCTTGTGTTCCAAGCAACCTAGGTCTTTTAACCATGTCTATATTACCATCAACTTCTCCTTTTCGCTTAATCTTTTGAATTATCTGCTCCATAAACAATGGCCTTTTGGCCATTTTGGTGAGGAAAAATAGCATCTGATATTGCTTCGATTCTGCTCGCCGAACTCGCTCCTGAACATTTGTGAGTTGAATATTTGAATTCTCTTGTTGTTGCCTTAGCTTCAGAATTTCCAATTTCAACATGTTCTGATCTTTTTTCAATTTCTCCACTTCAGATTCAACGCAAGGATTCATCAAATTGAATCCTCCTTGATGCAGTTTGTTATACTTGCTTCTCCTTCTTATGTTCTTCAACAAATGCTTTTTCCCTGCTTGAAATCCTTCATTTGCAAACTCCCAACGGTCTGAATCAACCTTCCTAAACCCCTGCATGTGACAGATTCATAAAATTCAACTCAGAATATCTTTGTATTAAATTTTAAGAGAGAAAAAGTGATTTTAAAAATATAGAATTGGTTTAGATTTGTTTGAATGTTCTCAAGCAAAATCGAAGAGCTTTTACCTCTTGATTTTTAGTTTCCACCTATTTTTGTGGTTACAAAAAACAAAACTGATTTTGGTTCAATTGTTTGTAGTTAAAAGTGAGTTTAATATTTGAACCAAAATTAGATGATAAATTTGAGTGTAAAATTCCAGAATAGGGTCAGAATAAATTCAAATCGCGAATTGCAAAGATATCTTGAAGTCTTCAGTTTTTTCATGTTTTTCCATATGATGACAAAAATTGATTTTGATCGAAATGATTCCATCTAAGTTCGAATTTAATGTAAAATGATTGAATGCATTCCTATAAAAATCAATTTTAGAATTAAAAACTCAAATTTTTAGCTTCAACTTAAAATCAAAATCAGGCAAAATCATTGTAATCGAGAACAACAAACATGTCAAAAATCAATTCAACATCTATATAATCAATAAGGAACCAAACATTCGTTGCTCCCTATAAATATGAATCAACTTAGTGAACAAAACTGTGATACCAAGACTGATTTAAATTGTACAAGATCAAAGTCCAAGCAATAAGATTATAAATATATATGTATGCAATGATAAAATATGAAGATATGGAGAATTACGACTATTAATTAATAGGATTGTGAGAATTATTTTGACTTACATAAGTGTTGAGCTGGCGAATGAAGCTAGAAAAATTATTATGCTTAAAGTACTTAGGAAGAAGAATTTTGGAGAATTCATGAGAATCCCAAACGACAAAACTATCACGAGAATCGCTCCATGAAACAATCGGGTCAGTTACCGGATCCTCCACCATTTCATAAGTTTTCTTGAGAAACGGTGGTGGACCAACCTCATGTAACCCTTCCATTGGTTTAGGAAACCGCGGTGAAGAAGACGCGTTAGCACCGTCGTCTTCAAGAACTTCTTCTTTGATGTGAATTGCGTGAGAAGCTGTAGCACCTTCTTCTTCTTCTTCTTCTTCTTCGGTTAGTACTGATTCTTTTTTTTCGGTTGAAACAACGTCGTCGTAGGTGTAAGAGGTGGAATTTGCACTGTCGTCGAATAACTCTGGTTTTATTGCTGGGATTAAGCGAGAATTGTAGCCACCGATTTCACCGTCGTAACCACCGTGTGCCACCGCCATTTTGTTTCTTTCTTTTTTTGGGTATTTGATGTTACTCTGTTTTGCCGCTTGAGTGTACGTGTACGTGTTTGTGTTTGTGTTTGTATTGTAGAGATGTGAATGTCTTTGGGGGAAAGTGTTGCACGTTCTATCTGGTACCAATTTATAGAATAGATGATTAATAAACACTTGCACCAAAGAAAAAAAAAGTAATTTTGTTTAAATTAAAATTAAAAGATACTATATTAAAAGGAAAAGAAAAAGCAAAAAAGGAATGTGATAGTGAGAGTAAGACTGACACACCGAGGCCGGTAGGAACAGTGTATCTTTGCACCGGTCCATTTTTGGTAAAATAAGACCAATAGCCACGTTTCATGTTTCATATTTTCTTGTGACATTTGTAGTTTTGTGTGGATATAGATTTTGCTTATCTCATTTTCTTAAGTACATTTAGTACGTGTGTAACATCTAAGATGAGGTTATGACACGTGAATTTTTTCTCCCACGGTCTAGGCAAACGGACAACATCCACGTGCCATGTGTGCAAAGGAATGAAGCGTCTACTATCTATACATACATAAAAACAAAGAGGAAATGACAATTTAGTCATTGACTTTGCACCTTGCTGTCAGAAAAGTCTTGAATCGGGATTAAATACAAAGCAGTCGTTGAATGTTTAGTTCTGTTGTTAGTTTAGTCTCTGACGATAAAAATTGGTGTAAATTAGTGAAGTGACGTGTATGAGGTGTCACAACGACTAACGTTAAAGTAGAAAATGGTTATTTTGATCCCTGAACTGAAAATCAAGATCCACAGATTGAATCTCAAATTCTTAAATCACGAATTTAATCCTCAAATTCCTAAATCTCGTATAATTCCCTCTTTTGTTTAAAATCAATTTCTTTTTTGTTGCTGTTAATTCTCTGAATTGTACTAAATTTTAATATTTACAAGAAATCACCACATTTTACTCCTCGTTCTATAATGTAAGTGCACTGAAGCTGATTAGTATGTTTCTACATGCATGTTTGATAAATGTATTTTAGTAGAAAGTAAGATATGGTTGAATCTATTTTCGATAGTATGGTTCTACACGCATGTTTGATAAATGTGTTTTAGTAGAAAGTAAGATATGGTTGAAGTTATTTTGATCATGTTTAGTTAAGCCAAAGTTTGGAGGCATACTCAATTGTCCGGCACTTACAAAACTTACATATATTTTTACTAAAATCACATTTCACATGAGACATAGTATTAATTATAATAGTCCGCATCATATAAACTAAACTCTTTTGATTTGTGCACAAAAGATTTAGAGTTTACTATGTTCCTTTCTTACCACAAATCTACATTGACTAACAACAACAAAAAATGATTTTGAACAAAGAGGAAATTAGATGAGATTTAAGAATTTGGGGATTAAATTCAAGATTTATAGATTTAGGGATTTGAGAATCAATTTGGGAAATATTGATTTTCGGTTCAGGGACCAAAATTACTATCTTCTACTTTCACTTTAGTCTATATGACACATCATGCACGTCACCTCGTCAGTTAACATAAGTTTTTACCGCCAAAGACTTAACTAATAACGGAAGTGTACATTCAGGAGCTACATTGTATTTAATCATGTGTGAATGACCTTTATGACAGCGAGATGTAATGTCAGAGACCAAAGTGATCATTTACTCTAAAAACAAATGACTTCTGAAATTATTTAACTGCTCCTGACAAAACTTTTTTCAAATGAAGACAAACATTTTAACAAGGGTACTATTATCATCATTTTTGTACTTTGATGTCTTAGAATTGCTCCAATTTTTCAAACCAATTATTCCATTAATATCCTTCTCCTAATAACTAATCTCATTTGTCACTCCAAAGGCAATTTTGGATATGCATTATTTTATATCAACTTTTCATACATGAACCGTGTCACTGCACTCTATTAACCTTGACTCTACTGTCATACACCCTATTGCCCAATATGTAGAATCATTTTACTTCTTTTTATCCATTTTTCATATCATTTCAAATTTTAAAAGATCATATTCCCACCGTTCTTCATTTTAATATGAAAAATAATATATGTACAACTACTTTTAACAACTTTTGAAACAACTTTGTCATTTATATTCACGTGTTTTTTATTCTCTCTTTTCTTTCTCTCTACTGTTTTTGTCCAATAAAAATAGAGAAAAAGTGGTTGTCACAAAGGTTGTACAAAATTGGTTGTATAAATATCATTTTTTTTTTAATATAACAAACTTTTTGTTTCTCTCAATCTCATTCTCTCATCTTTTTATTACCATCTTTCTTCATTTTCATTTTCTCTCATCATTTTCAACTTCATTTTCTCTACTTATTTTCAAATTTGATTTTATTAATAAGTGTGGTTTTTTCTTCTTCTTCGGATTCTACATATTGAGGCACCAAACTACATAGAACAATTGCAATAAAAAAGATGAGCAACACAAAGGAAGGAATACAAACACGATGGCTTTCTCTCTTCAAATAATGGTAGTGTTGATATCTATATTTCTTCATTTTCTCTAATGAACTTTTTTTTTGTGTGTAGATTCAACAGGTTACACAGGAAATAAAAACATGATGACTTTTTTTTCTTTCAAATAGTAGTTGTGTTTCTAACTTTCTTTCTTTTTTGAAAGATTAACTAATTTTTGTATTTTGTTTATCCTTAGTAGGAATAAACAGTTAAGTTTATGAAAGATCGAGTGTGATTCTCTAACAAAGATCATTCATAAATTGCACATCAAGGTAGAACTTACAATTTTTATTTTTCTTTCATCTTAATCAATTTTGTTTAACTTTTTGAAGTACAAAATAAATCATAAAAATGATATTCCACTTTGTTTTTACAAATTGTTCAGGTCCAAATACCTAAAATAATCATTCCTAAAATTATCTTTCATTTTTTGTTCAACTTCATCGTTCTAAATTCAACTCTTTTCAAACAAAGAAAAATATATTTTTGCTTCAAAGCCATCCCAGGCACCTCACAACTTTTGGTAGAAATACATAGCATAACTAACTATTTATGATTTTTTAAACACGGCATAATTTCATTTTTGTTAAATGACTAAAAATAAATGTTTTTTCATCGATCAACAAAGATATCTCATTCTAAACTTTTGCTTTACCAATTTTGCACATAGCATAATTATTATTTTACCAATTTTTAAGTTCCAAACAAAAAAATCAAACAGATTCTAAACAACATTGATAATTCTAAGATGAAGATTTTTCTTATTTATTGATTTTATCAGCAATAATAAATTAAAAAACCAACAGAAAAAAATACACATGGAAGAGTCTATACATTTAAGATCCAAAGAAAAAAATCAAACAGATTCTAAATAACATTGATAATTCTAAGACGAAGATTTTTCTTATTTTTTGTTTTTATCAACAATAATAAATTCAAAGAATCAACAGAAAAAAATACACATGGAAGAATCTATATAATTTTCAAGCAAAATATATTTCAATAGTAGATTTAAAAAATTAAAAATAAATACAAATATATATATATATATATATATATATATATATATATATATATGTGTGTGTGTGTGTGTGTGTGTGTGCGCGCGCGCGCGTGCTAGAAAAAATACATGTAGTAGAACTAGAAGACAAAGGTAAAGATCTAAAATTTAAACACAAGTTTGTTGTTACCGTAGGAAGGCATGAGAGAAGAGAGAAAATATTTGTGTATGCCTAGATTGAGTAACAAATAGATTCAGATGAAAGATTAAAAGATATGTATAGGTTGGAAAGCGGCATATCTTTACTGATGGATACAAGCAATGTGCAATGAATGAGATAAGTTTGGCAAAAGTGATTGTACAATAGCCTGCTTCCGTAGACGTGTGTGCCGGCACCGACTACCAGGGTATAAGAAGGCTAGATATTTGATGATTGTTAAGGACTTATAATTAAGAATACATGAATAATATAATTTGATTGTTTATTGAGATAAGTTTTTTGGTCTGTGTTTTATCTTTTGTTTAACAACAATAGAATTCTGAAAATGTAAAAATATATTTGATGTAAATTATTGTTTATTGAAATAAATTAGTGTTTTTACGTAAAGAAAAATAATGTACGAATATTCATATATATAGAGTGGTCATTGGCTAACATGGGCCCAACATAAGCTAATACAATAAAAGGCTCAATCAATATAAACTAATAGCCCGATTCCTTTGGAGAGACTTGACTCTTAACTTATTATTTTTTATTTTTTTTAATCGTTGTTTCTTTTATAAGTATAATATTAATGTGGATTACATGTAATACAATTGCCAAATATTGTTCTGTAGTACGTTTCTGAACAAGCTGTTGCGCATTTAATTGTTTTAGTTCCCTTCTAAAATGCTAACATTGACAGCAAATCAGGTTCTTAACCATTTGCATGTACTTCTGTAATTTAAATTGCTTCACATGTTGAGGGTCTTGTTGCGATTTTCAACATTTTTATTCAATCCTTATTTACTTTCTTAGGTATTTAACAGATGTTCATTAAAATCATTTCCACTAGTTGCATTGAGCTATATTAAATTAAATAACAAGTATACTTTATTTGTTTGTAGTTTGTACATACATTTTAACTAGGTCTGAAAATGAGTCGAGCCGAGTCGAACTTGACAATTGACATAGTTCGGCTCGACAAGAATTTATTCGGCTCGAAACTCGACTCAAGTTCAATAAAAACTTTTTTATTAGCTCGAACTCAACTTGACTCAAGTTCATGAACAACTCGGTTTGGTTAGTTAGCTCGAGTCAAGTGACACAAAAATTAAAAATTTAAACTTTTTACCCAAAAATAATTGGCATTTAAACTGGTGTTTGATGAGCAAACTGTATGAGAATATTAAACTAATTAAACTTAATAATTGATATTGGAGTGCATCATCAAATAAAATCATCTTAAACTATGTGAACTACATGAGTCTTGTGATGCCACTTTTATAGATAAAATCTTCTTTGTTTCTTAAAGCCTCTGATATGGGACAAATAATTAGAAAGCAGCTTAAACTATTACTTCAATTAGACGTATATGTCTATCAACATAGATATACCATATATCACTCATATCTACGATCTTTTCTTTTGTTTAGGAAAGCTAATTCTATGACCTTATTATTGGCAAGTGTTCGCATAACTTCTTTTAAATAATTGTTAATATATTAATAAATTAATGTAAGTATATGTTTTTACACGAGATCCATATTTATCACTTATCGTAAACTAAATTTTGTATTCAAAATCACTTTAACAGATTTTCACATATAAATAAAGATTTTTATAGAAATACTATATGAAAGTTTTTTATTTTTAACACTTCGTGTAACACACTAACACCTTAAAAAACTTCATATAACTTAACTTTATTATTAATTTGAATGTCATATGTTTTTGTTAATAAAAATAAATAGCTGTTTTTTAAGATACATCAATACAAATATATGTGAACATATGTTTTTTTACAGAGAATGTGTCAATATATGCTTATTTATGAAATTTAATGCTAGTGAATTACGTATATATGAATAAAAATACATGTAAGTATATATTTTCTTTTACGAAAAGATGTCAATATATTTTCATGAACTATAATGCAAACAATATATTAATAAAATTATTTTTTGAGTAATATATTAATTAAACATATATGAGCATATGGTATATATTCATAAAATTAATGTAAGTATATGTTTTTACACACGACCCATATTTATCACTTATCAATAAATTAAATTTCGTATTAAAAAACATTTTAACGAATTTTCACATATAAATAAAGATTTTTATATAAATACTATATGAAAGTTTTTTATTTTTAACACTTCGTGTAACACACTAACACCTTAAAAAACTTCATATAACTTAACTTTATTATTAATTTGAATGTCATATGTTTTTTAAATGAAAATAAATAGTTGTTTTTAAAGATATATCAATACAAATATATGTGAACATATGTTTCTTTACAGAGAATGTGTCAGTATATGTTTATTTATGAAATTTAAAGCTAGTGAATGACCTATATATGAATAAAAATACATGTAAGTATATTTTTATTTTTTACGGAAATATGTCAATATATATTCATGAACTATAATGCAAACAATATATTAATAAAATTATTTTTGGAGTAATATATTAATTAAACATATATGAGCATATGGTATATATTCATAAAATTAATGTAAGTATATGTTTTTACATACGACCCATATTTATCACTTATCAATAAATTAAATTTCGTATTAAAAAATATTTTAACGAATTTTCACATATAAATAAAGATTTTTATAGAAATACTATATTAAAGTTGGTTTTTTATTTATAATACTGAATGTAACACTAACACCTTAAAAAAAAAATCATATAACTTAATTTATTTATTAATTTGAATGTTATATGTTTTTCTAAATAAAAATAAATAGTAGTTTTTTGAGATATATCAATACAAATATATGCGAAGATATATTCGTCAATGTCCATGTCCTAAAGAATGTCTCACAATTAACTTTTTCGAACAACGCGTTATTTGTGCTCAACACGCGTCTCTCGACTAGTAGACAAATGATTTTTATTTTTTTTTGTAAACTGAAAATATTCACTTCATCTCAAACGAAATCGATACATTACTGTCAAACGAAAATGTCATGAAATTATCACATAAACACCGAATGTACGCTGTCGTTATATGCCAGCAAAAAATTAACAATGGAAAAATAACCGAACAAAAATTATCCACCTAAGAAAACTCAGTCAAATTAAAAGATACAGACAAAGAAGATGTCATCAAAGGGTTAAGACAAACTGTAAGTGACATCTTCCGGATCAGGCATGTACCACCTGTACCATGTAACAACCCGATTTTCACTAGATTTAATTTTAATTGTTTTTATGTGTGCTTAATTATGCTCGTATGTGATTAATTACCTATGTGTGTATTTTAATGGGTTTTCGTGTTAGAAGGGTATTTTGGTCTTTTGCGAGTAAGGTTAAATTAGTAATTTCATTGTGAGAGTTATTTTTAGTGTTGCAAGGGAGAACCATTATTTTTACTAAGTTACTATTTGTGGTGATAATTATTTTTGGACCGGTAATTATTTGATAACTTTTAAGCGTGAGTGAATAGAAATTTTGGGAGTTAGTTTACAAGGGTTTTGAGCCCATTAGACTTTAAGGGTTAAGCCCAATAGTGTGGACACTATTTAAGCCTTAGTCTTTAAGAGAATTGGGGTTCACAATCATTTTACAAAATTTTGAGAAGAGGTAGAGAGAGA
>Ga0228710_1002540_pt1 | contig 28805 bp, 13 predicted proteins | sample MedpolnodulmetaG_FD_177995 | JGI IMG/M metagenome (GOLD analysis project Ga0228710, IMG submission 177995) | Root nodule microbial communities from Medicago polymorpha collected in Santa Monica, California, United States - pink nodules | ecosystem: Host-associated > Plants > Roots > Nodule... | reverse complement strand
GAACAAGTGAAATTAGACAAGGGTTGCGAAACATGAGAATAGTCTAGCAAACCTTGAGACATATAAAGTTTCGTTCTTCAAGGATTCTAATAGCAATCAACCATGAGAATAGGCATGGTTGCTAGAGAAACACACTCACTGACTTCGAAAGAAGCTTTTATACGCTTAAGAGAAACTTGTCTTTAGAAAGTAGGTCGAATATAAAGTTTAGGTTTAGGGTTTGTTTGTGAAGGGTTTGTTATTATGATGAACCGATAATCCCAAGACGCTTTTTATTATTCTTTTAAAAACCCAATCTTTACAACTGAGCTTTCTTCGAATCATCTTCTAAAAGCTAATTAAATTAAACAACTCCCTGTTGGAACGATACTCTCTTTTTACTACTTCGGTAGAACCGTGCACTTGCGGTTTTACTCATCATTGGTCACAGTTTGAATGAAGATGGAATCCGGAAGTTTTTGTCTTATTTGCTTAGAGTTTTATTAATTAATGAAAGTTTGGTTGTAATTTTATGGTCTTTTTTGGTCCATACTTGACATTGTTTTGGTGACAAGTGATACAATCATGGTCTTTTGCTTATTTAGTGACATTCTATAAACATATGTTATGATAATGACTTGAGCATTCTACTTACATACCTCTATCAATATCATTTATGCTGATTTGATATATGAACACTTTTACTTCCTGTTTATGTTGATTGACTTGAGCATCTCATCCTCATATTATTGATATGAGTTGTATGAAAATATAACAAACATTAGATTATCAATACCCCTGGAATGTATCCATTATATAACCACATGTTTGAACTAAATACAAAGTAAGTACTAAGAACCTATTTTATCATACAAAAATGCTCCTTGTTGTTCAACTTTAAAAGAAGAAGACAAGTGTAATCAACAATAAACTAAGGTTATTAAATTCATGTGTCATTTGGAGTTGAGTCCAATTTACACTATAGACTTTCTACAAGTTGTTTTTTAAATATGCAGACAAGAATAATAAATTGACAATTCTTTTGTTTTTCGTAATTTTCCTCTTCATTTTACTATGGTATTATCCAAAATCGGCAACACAAGCTTTAAGAAAGAACTTTATGCAACAGGGAAAACCCAATTAGAATTGATTGAAAATCGAAATCACAATTAAGATATAAAACGTTAATCCACTAATGGCACAATCCAGAATTGGGAAAATTGAAACCCTAATTGAGAATACTCAAAATTCATACACCATGGAAATCCCCAATAAGAAGTACCTTAGATTTATTGTGATCGCAAACAACTTCGAAGTGCAACATCTTCTGACAAACTAGCCCACAACGACGAACACAATATGAACCTCACGTGAAGAAAATGATTCGACAGAAGAAGAAGGATTTGACGGAGGTGAATCATACGAAGAAGATGATGGATTTTGAAAACATGATACAAAGAAGATGATGAAGATAATGGATTTCGTGGTATGAAGAAGATGATGATTTTAGTGGACCTCGTGGTGTGAAGAAGAAGATGAAGTTTGCTTTCCGTAAGAAGGTTAAATAAAAAAAATAGAAGAGGGAGGAAAATTTTAAAATTTAAAAGTTGATTTTAATTAGTCAAAATAAATTTAATAATTTCTGTAAATTAATTAGTTAAATTGTGTTAGCTTTTTCTTCTTTTTAAACTAAGTCCAATGTTCAGAGTCTAATAGAGTTCAGATTCATGAACAAGGTTAATGCAACGAATAAAGTAAAGATAAAGAGAGAAGAGAAAGACACAAAGCAATTATACATGTTCCTTCCATAATCTGGAAGTAGTCCTGTCCCCCTTACACTTCCAAGGAGAGCTCACAAAAATCAGAATCTGATTACAATTGCTCAAGCACAGAAGTAAGAGACTTCTAAATACTCAAGCACGCAAGCAAGAGATTTCCTATGCTCAGGGACAAAAGTAAGAGACCTCTAAACAAACAAAACTACACATAAGGATGTATGGTTCGAACACTTGATATACTATCAGTGGTGTTCACAATACAAATCAAAATCAGACTCTTAAGACTCTAGAATTTCTAAGATATGAAAGTTTATAAGAAATTTTAAGTTTGTGATGCACAACAATTTTAGCAGAGCTTTAACACTATCAAAACGTTGTTGAGTGTCTATTAATCTTTAAGTATTCACTCCTTTATATAGAGGTGTAAGAGAAACGTTGAGGATTGCCGGCACATCAAAAGAGTCGTTGTTTGAAGCATGATCATCACCAATGATTTGTTGCTTGATTTGGTTAATGTCCTAGGAGGCAATAATTTGAAATCCATTCCTTGTTTGGAGAATTAACCAGCGTAGACACAACTGTAGCTTGTACTATTGCAGACATGGTAGTGGAGTAGTGATTGTACAATCTTCAGACGCTTGATGACGTCAGACTTTGGTAGTCAGCTTCTGATGAATCTTCAGACTCTGTTGGTCTTCATACTCAGACTTGCAACATAAGCTTCCTTTGAAAATTTCCTTGCTCTCTTTTGTACTTTTAGAACCAACACTTTAATTTAAAACTTATAAATTTTTGTCTATGGTCCTGCACATTTGAACAAATATCAGCATATTCAATTGACTTTTTAATACCTTGTTATCATCAAAACTTAAGGTGGTAATGTTAAACACATTTTGTTCCAACAAAATTGTCTAATTCGAATTATGCATAAAGAGAAATGCTAATAACACATATTTTAACACACACTTTAACCAATCAAAGAGAGTGTGTTGAAAAGTCTGTGTTAAATGTGTGTTGCTAGCATTCCTCATGCACAAATGTATGTTGTACAATGAGAAGTATTAGAAACATTAATTTTTCAACGCTCTATTTAAAACTTCATTCATTTATGGAACGAAATCCATATAAGCTTCACCATTTGTACAAGATCTATTTTCAAAGTACAAAACCCACATTTATTTCACCTAATAAAAAGAGCAAGTGTCACTTTTGATCAAATGGTAAAACTTATTAATCTAATCGCAGAAAAAGTTTGTTAGCGATACAATTTAGAATTGAGTATAAGGAACTCAATAAAACACTTGTAATTGTGATTATCTGTTACTAGTTCCAAGAAGCCATGAACTTTGGTTAGGTGGAAAAATGAATTAAACATACCCATTTGGAGACAGAGTAGGGTAGTTTAGGTTATTCATCAAAAGTTTTAAATGTAGTCAAACACAATAAATCTCAACTATTTCCAAAAGATAAAAAAAAGTGTCACACACTCGGCTCATACGAAAGCCATAATTTAATTCTATTCCCCTTAACTGTAATTGTCATCTAAACTTCATAGCAAGCAGTACTCACTCATGGCTAGTGATACTCCTGAGGTGAAGCCAATCCACTTTTTCAAGATAATACTTGCTCAAAATCTCCATGAAGGAAAGCTTGTAAGCCTATTACTTAGATTCTATTATTTTTGTTCTGATAATCTTAAGTTAGATTCTTTGTTCAGGTAATTTATAATGTTTGTATATGTTATAACATGATCACATTACTTTGTATTTTGCTTGCAACTTTTTATTATGTCACAAGATTTGTATCGGATGTACTTTTTTTTGGGAAAATGCACATGCGGTAGATAACGACCAGATGTGATTTAGGGGGAGTTAGTGATATTGGGGGGTCTAAAGAGAAACGTTCAAAAAACTATGGGCTGGTGCAGCCTGTTTACTCAATTCGGCCCACTTGGCTTGGACAATTTAGTTCGGCCGGCCCGATTTGAAAACTAAGTTATTATTGTGGCAAATGTGAATTAAAAGTCTCACATTGCTTAGAACAGTTATATCATGCATATTGATTAGGTTTAATTGTGACAGATGATACCAAGAAAGTTTGTGGAGAAATATGGAGAAGGTTTATCAAATGCTATATATCTAAAGACTCCAAATGGTGCAAAATGGAAATTAAATTTGGTAAATAGTGATGGCAAAATATGGTTTGAAAAGGGTTGGAAAGAATTTGCAGAGCATCACTCTCTAGCTCATGGCCATCTTCTGCTTTTCAGATATGAAAAAACTTCTCTTTTTGAGGTACATATCTTTGATAAGAGTGCCTTAGAGATAAATTATCCTTTCCAAAGAGTTGCAGCTAAAATGGTCAAAAGAGAAAAACTAACTCCTCCTAGGTATACAATTTTGTGTCTTCATGTCTCATAAAAGTTTCACAAGTTAATATAAATTATTAGCTTTTGTTAACATAAATCTTTAGCAGGTTTCAATATATAGAAACATGGAAGATGATCATGAAATATCAGCTTTCTTGTGTTATAATTTTGCAGGGAAACAAGTGATTACTACTAAGAAAGTTCCAACTCTTGAAAGAGCACAATCTTTCAAAACAAGTAATCCATCATTTATTGTTGCCATGCGTGCATCATACGTTGAACACCGTTTTCGTCTGGTAAGTTGCAAAGAAACATTTGGCTTTTAGATATAGTCAACAACATTAATAACCAATTCTTTCTCTAGTCTTTACCAGAATAAGGGGTGTGAAATATATATTGGAATATCAAATAGAGGGTCCTAACAATTATCCATTCAGATATCATCACATAGATGTTTATTGGAATATTAGTAGATATATAGTCCTCCTATCCTTAAAATTTAATCATTTCAAAATTGTACTTTTCAACAAGAACTTTGTACTTTTTATTCATCAACATTTGTCTTTTCTTTTGTTTGGCAGAATATACCATGTATGTTTGGTAATAGACACTTTGAGTTGGATAAGAAGAGAGGAGATGTTTATTTGGTGTTAACTGAAGGAGTTTGGCCTGCAAAGTACCTAATCAGGATGACCCTTACAGGACCACATTTTGATTTCACAGTTGGATGGAAGGCATTTGCAGAGGACAATAACTTGAAAGTTGGTGATGTTTGCAAATTTGAGCTCATCTCTAGCACTATACTTATGTTCATTGTTCACATCTCAAAGTAAGAGCAATTGATGTTTAATTTTCATTACAAATTATTAAAAAATTTCATATGACAAATAAATTTATTCTTCTCATATGCAGAATCTTCCCATGTGAAAGAAGAAGCTTCTCAAGGATAAGGAAAAGGAATGGGAATCATTACTACAAATCTACAATCAAATCACTACTATAATCTACTTCCAGAAACTAAGAAGCGTAACTAATGTTGCATGTATCTGGTGCATGTTCTAGGAATACTGCTAAAGAAGGGAAACACTACTAGCCTACTTCCTCTAACTAAGAAGTTCAACTTTTATTTTGCATTTGTAGACATTACTTTATGTTATTTTTGTTTTTGAATGAGCTATTATGCTTCTTTGCCTAATATTAACAACCTATGCTTAGTTAATTTTATGATTGATATGTAGTAGACCAGAACGACCGATAACTGTTGAAAGTGCTATTATGAGGTGATCTCCAATGTGGTGGAAGTAGTTCTCCGGTGAGGGGAAATAAATTTGTAGGTTAACACTACGAGATGTGCAGGAGGCCGTTACAGATCATATGAACGATCTAGATTGATCGATGCACGCTATTGTGTGGTAAAGCGTACATGAATTCCTCTATTTTGCCTGAACAATGAGGATTATGTGTTAATGAACTGTCATGTATTGAGTCGGCGATGTGAGTTGAGACCCATTCTAGAACGGTTGTCCCCCAAGACCTTACTATCTTTATGATGTAAGGAGCTTTAGGAGATGATAAGAACGAGGCTAGACCAAGTATATTGCTAGAAAGTCGTTTGATAAAGCTCACATGCATGTCCTCGAAGGTGGATCCTTTAAGTGGGGGTTGTTGTCACCACGTGATTGTCTACACATGTCTCATGCACTCGTAGGACGAAAGGTGACACACTAAGGCCATTTGAAAGTGGTTACGTTCATAATCACATAATTTTGTTGGCATGTTGTGAACCACGAACTGGTACATGCATACCAATTCATGGTACTTTTGTGAACTTGTTCTCGCAAATTCTCCAATAATTCTTCGAAATCGACGAACCGAGATAAATGAAGATCGAAGGAAGAGGAAACGAGATTGAGTAGGAAATATACTAGAAAACCTTTGGTGGTGCATATAAAATTTGCATAAAATCTCTTTGAAATTTGGAGAAAGAGAACGTTTCTTGCAAAATAATACCATAAATAAAGGAAAAAAGTGAATATAAAAAAAGTTTTGGTAAGTGGGCACTAGTTAATTGCATTTGACTATTATAATCCTTCTACTTTTTCTCACTAAGTAATTTAAATAATTAAATATTACCCCCTTCCTCCGGATGTAACTAAGCCATTTGATCATTTCATGCTTTCTCCATTCTCAAATACATGCCGTAGTCAACTACTTCACACATGTCAATACACAACTTTGAATATTAATATATTTAACTATCAATGATAAAAAAGTCATAAAATTTAATATTTAAAAAATATCCATTGAGACAAATCAAACAACATTTTACGTGCTAACATTTATATTTATATATTAGTTGACAAATATGGTCAAAGTAAGTTATTTGAATAATGCATAGTGTAAAACTGCGACATGTAATTTGGAAGGGAGGAAGTATATATTAAGAAAAGTGTATAGGTGAAAGAGAGAAAAATGGTTTAAGTACCCTTGTCAAGTATTGATGAAATTAATATTATTTAGACCGTATAACTATAAAAAAAGTAATCAATATTGCATTGAAAAGTGAAAAGAGTAATTCATTTTAGGAATTTTTTTTATTACAAATGAGTCATTTATTATGAGAAGGAGGGATAATATTGATAGCTTACTATACTTAGTTAGATAATACTATTGTTGGTACTACAAACTAGCGTGTGTATTGAAGCTCTATACCCCAATATGTACTATGTTCTTCACACGTCGACACATCGTGTGCTCGCGTATCGTAAACTTATATGTACCTTGTACCAATGTGAATTGCGAATTACTCCATCCTGAATGAAATATAAGCAACTATGGTAATTGAAAAGTTGATGTATGTGTACTAAATTTTTAACTACTTACAGTGATCTTTCAACTAGTTTATTTACTTATATTTTGTTCTGAAAGGAGTATGTGACTATGGTTACATTCTCAAAGAACAAAATTTTTACTTCAACAATTTTTCTTAATAACCGTCATTTTTTAAAACTAGTCTTATAAAAAGGGAAAGATGAGTACGTCCTCTGATCACTATTATAAGTAAAAATCAACATTTTAGATTCAACCATTAAATGATGTATCTGATCTATAATAAAGATCATATACATTATTAATTAAATGAATAAAAAAATATAAATTTTTGCTTATAACAATAATCAGGGAGTGAATATCTAAAATCTGCATCATAGAATTGTTACAGAAAGAAATCAATAAAACATTTGTGGAGTAATTGTGATTATGTGTTACTAGTTCCAAGAAGCCTTGAACTTTGGTCAGGTGGAAAATAAATTAAAGCATACCACGCATTTAAGAACAAAGTAACTCAGGGTAGTATGGGTATCCAAACAATAAATCTCAACAACTTCTACAAAACAGAAGAGTGTCACACACACACACACTCAGTCTCATACGAAAGCAGTAGTTTAATTCTATTCCCCTTAGCTGTCATTGTCATCTAAACTTCACACACTGACACAAGGGAGTATCAACTCATGGCTAGTGAAATTCCTGAGGTGAGACCAACCCACTTTTTCAAGATAATACTTGCTCAAAGTCTTCATGAAGGAAAGCTTGTAAGCCTTTTACTTAAATTCTTTTCTTTTTCTTATGATAATCTTGAGTTAGATTCTTTGTTCAGGTAGTCTATAATGTTTGTATATCTTATAACATTTTCTTTTGAATAATTGTATATCTTATAACATGATCACATTCCTTTGTAATTAATTGTATTTTGCATGCATTTTTTTATGTCACAAGATTTGTTTGTCATAGTTTGTGGGTTGGTAGTATTACCTCTACTCATCTATGTTGCTTATGGCTTCATGGCCAATTTGAACAATTTCATTCTTCTTTTTTTGTTTAATTTAATTTTTAATTTTTTTTTTAAAACCAAACCAGCAAGTAATTAACTTGGGTAAGATGGAAATTGCTCATCTCACTTTTCAAATTGCTCTTTTCTTCAATTGTTGTTGGCCCAACGACAGTTAACCACAGTTCGGCTTTTTAAACCGAATTAAAAAGTTATTAACCCGCTCTAAAAAGTTCCCAAGGGCACTTAACTGCCGCTGGAAAGTAAAACTTTAGTTAACTACCGTTGAGGTATGTTTTTGAGTAATTTTAGAAGTGATATGAACAATTTCCAGGTAAGATAACATGTATCCTGTCATATTAACATGTTCTATTTGTTGTATATAGGCCTTCTCTAATAATGCTTTATATAGAAAACATATTGCCAAAAATAATTTCATGAGTTCTATCATGCATAGTAATTTGGTTTAATTAATTGACAGATGATGCCAAGAAAGTTTGTAGAGAAATATGGAGAAGGTTTACCAAAAGCTATATATCTAAAGACTCCAAATGGTGCAAAGTGGAAATTAAATTTGGTAAAAAGTAATGGCAAAATATGGTTTGAAAAGGGTTGGAAAGAATTTGCAGAGCATCACTCACTAGCTCATGGCCATCTTCTGCTTTTCAAATATCAAAGAATTTCTCATTTTGGTGTGCACATTTTTAAAAAGAGTGCCTTAGAGATAAATTACCCTTTCCAAAGGGCTGCAGCAGCTAAAGCTAATAGGGTCTCCAATGGTCAAGGAAATAAACCTCCAAATGGTGAAAATTGTAGAGCATCTCAAAAGAGAAAAGATAACTCCTTTGAACTTCATCATTCACATGAAATTGGAAGCAGTAGTTGTTTTACTGTTGGAAAACTGCAAAAGGTAGCATCTTTGCATCATACTGACGGAGAGTCCAAAGGTATAAGATCGTTTCTTCATTGTCTCATCAAAGTTTCACAATATTATTATCCTTAGTGTTCCAATTTTGCAGGGAAAGAAGTGATTACTGCTAAGAGAGTTACAACTTTTGAAAGAGCACAATCTTTCAAAACATGTAATCCATCCTTTGTTGTTGTCATGCGTGCATCATACGTGGAACGTCATTTTCTACTGGTGAGTTACAATGAAATATTTGGCTTGTAGAATCAATAACCAAATCGTTTTCTATTCTTTACTAGATTAAGGCGTGAGAAATATATATAGATTATCTAAAAATAATTCAAAGGTTATGCGTGCATCAAGGAAAATTATAATATAATTAAGAATTGTTAGAGAAGTTATTAGGTTGATTAGTTTGTTAGGTGATTGATAGGTTCTGTTGTTATTTTGTTTATTCTCGACAAGTACTTGAATAACGCTTGAGGGGAGGGGATAATTTTGATTAAACGAGTTTTGTGACTGATTAACATATTTTCCAGTCTTGATTAATACATATTTTCTGTTTTCTTTCTCTTTTCATCTTTCCATTGATACCAACTGGTCCTGTTGAGCAATTGTGCCCAGCTCAAATGGAAAATCCTAACAAGCAACATCATGATTAGATTAGATAACTATGTAAAAAAATACTACTTAGTCCTTCATATTAAATCATTTAAAAAATCGTACTTTTCAACAAGAACTTTCGATTTTTTATTCATTAATATTGTCTTTTCTTTTAATTGGCAGAATATACCACGTATGTTTGGTAATAGACACTTTGATTTGGATAAGAGGAGAGGAGATATTTATTTTCAGGTGTTAAATAAAGGAGTTTGGCCTGCAAAGTACTCTATCAGGAAGACCCGCAACGGACTACAATTTGAAATCACAGGTGGATGGAAGGCATTTGCAGAGGACAATAACTTGAAAGTTGGTGATGTTTGCAAATTTGAGCTCATCTCTAGCACTGTACTGACCTTCATTGTTCACATCTTTAGGGAGACAGACAATGACAACACAAAGTGTTCAACTTCTCAAAGTAGAATCAATTGATTTTTAATTTTCATTTCAAATTATTTCTTGTTTTTCATTTGACAAATATATTTATTATTCCATCTTATGCAGAATCTTTCCAAATGAAAGAAGAAGCTACTTGAGGATAAAGGGAATGGAACTCGTTACTATTTACTACAAATCTACAATCAAATCACTACCACCACCAAGGAGTTTTAGATCTTAATGAAGCTTAATTAATGTTGCATGTACTAGTGCATATGTTTTAGGAACACTACTAAAAAATGAAAACACTGACTACTTCCTGTAACCAAGAAACTCAACTTATTTTGCATTTTTAGACATTACTTTATGGTATATGCTATGTTTGTGCTTTGCATTCGTCTTATGCCTTTTTTGGCTAATATTATCCCTAGAGTATGTTTTTGTTTTCATCTTTGTTTTGTAGTTATTTATGATTAAAATAATAATTGGTCATCCACTCTTGCTATAAATGTTTTGGTGTCATAAGTTCTGCACATGAGGAAATCAAGCCAAAACATGGTTCGAGTGTTTGACTTACATTGATCGAACATCTACTCGTTTTTCTCCAAGTGTGATTGACTAATTAGGTTTAACTTACTCATGGGCTAGGTCCTAGAGAACAAAATCATTAATTGAATAAATCTAAAAAGTGAAATTTCTTTTATAATAGAGACATGAGTAGTATCTTATTTGATGATGATACAAATTAATAAGTCAGGGATATCGTGCGTTCCCTCTGGGTGGTCCTCGTTGTTGTTGTGATCTTGTTGATGTTGCATAGTCGTGGTTACAGAAGCTTGTACGAATTTGTTTTGTTATTGCAGCTGCTCCAACTAAAGAAGTATCACTGCAATAATCTATGGATCGATGTTTTTTCTAACTTTGTCGGCCATCATGAGATAACTTGCGAGTGTGCCTAGGTTAGTTTTACTGAGGCCTCACGGTGGACGCCAAACTGACTCCAAGTGAGTACAATATGAGAACCTTTCCCGTGGTTAAGTTAAAGCTCTTAGGTTTTCTGTTTCTAGTTAGACCATGCTTTGAGAAAGATCCAAGTGGTCTTATTTATAGCGTTTTCTGCCCCCTTTTAGCCGTGGTGACTTGGGAGCTTCCTTTCTAAGCTTAGTTGGCTAGTTCCTATATTTGAGGGTGTGCAGGCCTTATCTTTATCCCCGTATGTTGCCCATGAATCATCATCATCATTTATAATCTTATAAGGTCTCCCTTAATTTCCCTCCAAAAATTCCCTCCAAAACATTATAATCTTATAAGTTCTCCCTCAATTTCCCTCCAAAAATTACCTCCAAAACCATTTTTTTTATTAATTAGTTAATTAAATTAAAAAGCAACTATTTTGTCTATCCCACTACATTAATTAAATAGAAAATAAATAAAATATCACATATTTTCTAATCATTTTTTCCCTCCAAATTTTCCCACCAAATCTCTAATTTTATTTATCATTTCTAATTAAAAAATTGTATCCTAATAAAAAAAGAATTAAAATTAAAATAAATCATGAAAAAAGAGGAAAATAACTACCCATTCCCCCACATTTCTATTAATTAAATTAAAAAAAGAAAGAAAAAAAAATTCGCTACCCACTACCCATGTTAGTTTACAAGTTCTCCCACATTTCTATTAATTAAATTCAAAAATGAAAAGGAAAAAATATTCACTGCCCACATTTCTCTCCAACCGTTCCCTCATGCCCATGTTCCAAAGAAGAAAAAAGTTAAAAAATTGAAAGCTAATTGGAGGGAAAAAAAAAACCTGAACGAATAAAAAATTAAAAAATTGGAACATTAGTTGAAAAAAATCTACTACCCATGTTCTATAGCTAACCATAGTGGTAATGTGTAGTTTTTTGGGTTCAGAAACGTACCTCTTTTTAATAAAATTGAAATCACCATTGAAGATATTACCATGTTGAGTCTTCTTGAAATCCTACCGGGTTGAGTCACGACCAGGTCGCTTTTTTAAGACAAATCACGGCACTACCCGAAATTGTGCAAGGTAGACTAACAACCATGTGCCTCCAGGTTAAAACAACCAAGTTCACCTGTTTGGTTAAGTACTGCACCGTAAATAATCGTTCGAGAAATAACACCCTCTAATATGGTATTGTTACCACTCTATTATGGTGTTGAAACCACTCAAATATGGTGTTATCACCATTCTAATTTTAACTTCTCCAACGATGGTACTATGACCACTCAAATATGGTGTTACTACCATTCTAATTTAACTTCTCCAAGAATTGAAGAAGAATATATATTTAAAGACAATCTTTATTATACCGGAAAAAGGGACCATGATCTTAAAATATTATTTATTCTAAAGAGACATAAATAATTGAAGGGACTATGCTCTTAAGACCATTCTTATTTCCGAAAGGATAATAAACCGAAGATGAACTATGGTCTTAAGAACACTCTTAATTCTGAAGGGACAGAAAGAAGTAGAAAAAGGAGAAGGACTTGTCAACACAAGTCGAAGGAGGGAGAAGAGTGGAAAAGCACAAGAAGCATCAGCTGTGAATTTCGGTGTATATAAAGCATTGTGTGAGCTCTCTATTTATAGAGACAGTTCACAGCTAATAAGTGATAAACTTTGGGAGTAAGTAATTCTCATATTAGATCTAGTACAAAAATATCTCAAATTGAGTCTCAAAATATATCATATTGAATACAAAAATATATTATTCAGTACATAAATATATTATTGAGTATCAAAATATAATTCAGATCATGCACTAAAATATTATAAATTGCATTCCAAAATATTTTTAGCCAAACTTGGGGACTAAGAAAATACTTTCTAATAATGATTAAATTAATCATTTAATTTATCATTTCCAAATAATAAAATATATATCAATATATATTTTTTCTAGTGCTTACTTCGTTCACTTAATTATGTACCCCATTTAATTACAGGTACACCCCCACTATAGAAACACTACTAGTGTGTGATCCATCCGATGTGGGACTTCCACTTTTTTCAATTCACACTACACTAGTTCCACCCATTGTGAAAATTTGTGTTTAGTCAATTACTTAATTTCCACATATGTTCCAACAATCCCCCGTTTGAATTTAAAAAATAATTTCAGTAATAACGTCAAAGTCGTTTCTATAAGGTTGCTAATAAACAAAGGTGTTGTAAACAAATTGAACCTTTGCATAGCGGATAATACTCTGACTTGTTAAGAGTTGCCTATAACATTGAACTCCATCTCAGACATAAAACCCACACACAAACCTTTTCCTTAAGGTGTATTCTAAAAGCCTGTGCGTCTATGGCCCTGCACGTGTATCCCAGTTTTAACGAACACTCTAGGAATTCTGCCTCAAAATTCCATAGGACCGGCCTCAATTCCACATTCGTATAGGTGAGTCTATCAAGGGTACTCCTGTAACTAGGTACCCTACTCAACATAAAGTATAGATCTCATTAAGAGTTTCTATTACCTCATCCTTCTTTCGTTGTAGGATCATGCTTTCTTAATCCTTATCATAGCATGTTCTATCACTTCATGACTTGTTATTGCTCATTGAACCTAAGTCTTGGGATCTCTAGTCATGTAGGTCAGGTTTCCATCACTCAGTGATATATAAGCATTAGTCCCATCCCATTGGATGTGTTTAGGACTTTCTTTCTAGTAATTTCTTTCGTCAATGGATTGACTAATTCTTTATCAGTACGTACATGATATACTTTAACCGTTCCTTTTGAGAGTAGCTAGCTCTCTAATCCTTTATGTGTTCGTGTCTTAATAATTGTCTCTTGCCATTGTAGTAACGATTCTCAATTTTGTAATAGCTGCAGTATTATCACAATGAATTAACACTTCTGGTAACGGTGTCACCCACTAATGGTTTTCAACTAACAAGCATCTTATCAACTTGCTTCTTCACTAGTTTTCTCTAGTGTTCTCATCTCAGATTCATTCCATAGTGGACTGAGTCAATATCATTTGTTTCAGTAATTAACTCCTTCAATGATGCTCAATGTGCAATCACTGTCACTTACGACTCATCTGAAGGATGTTCTGTTTTGTATCTTGTACCATTCAAGTACGATAGGATACTTCTCATTTGTATCTTGTACTAGTCAAGTACAATATGATACTTCTCATAAGTATCTTGTACCATTCAAGTACAATAGGATACTTCTCATAATGTAATTCTAGAATCATAATCTTCTTAAGGCATCTCATGACTCTTTCAATAGCATGGAAATGCTTCTCATCTGTCTACTAGTAAACTTAACAAAAGTCTCACGACGTGGCCAACGTCGAGTCTAATACATTCAATGGCATACCTAAAGACTGCCAATGATGCTCGCATATTTTGTTTGTCTAACACCATCTCAAGTGTTCTTGAAAAGTTTTACACTTGGGTCAAAAGGTGTGCTAGCAAGTTTATAGTCAAATAATTACATTTCCTTAAGATATTCTCAACCTTGTGAGATTCATCGAAAAGTTCTCTTTTCTGATCTAGTAATCTTAAAACCAAGAATTACTTCAACTTCTTCTAGGTCTTTCTTATCAATGTTGTTAATAAACAATGATTTCACATAATTCATAATATGAATCTATAAACCAAATATGAGCAAGTCGTCTTCATAAAGACATATGATCATGTAAATATTATTTACATATTTGTTGTAAATACCTTTGTCACTTTCATTCACATTATACTCATTCGATAACATTAGAATGTCAAATTTTTCATGTCATTCCTTAGGAGTTTATTTTAGACCTCGCAAAGAATTATCTAACTTACATACCTTGTTTTCTTGTCCATGAATCGCAAAACCTTCAGGTTGTTCCATATAGATTTCTTATTCTAGTTCACCATAAAAAAAGGCAACTTTCACATCCATTTGGAGTACTATCGAGTTATGAACAGCGGCTAAAGGGACTAGTACTCGTATGGATATGATTCTAGTGACTGGTGAATGAATGTCGAAGAAGTCTATATTTTTCTCTATCTAAAACCTTTGATTACAAGGACGACCTTGTATTCATAACCCGTACCATGATGTTTTAGTTCTTTTCCCAAGATCCAACTACAACTGATTAGTTTGCAACCATGAGGCAAGTTCTCCAAGTGTCATGTTTTGTTAGACTATAGAGAATCCATTTCATCGTTTATTCTTTCTTGCCATAATTCAGCATCCAATGAGGATATAGCTTCTTTAAGGCTTAATGGATCTTCTTCCAATGTATAAACCATAAGGTCCATACTCTTTATCACTTCTTGCTTTCTTACCTCTTTCAGGTTCTATAACATCTTGTATGATGTTTTCATAACTATTTCTGATTACTGGAATGTGATCAGATATAATGCCCCCACTAGTTCTTAATATACAAGGGGAATTTAATCCCTTGACTTTATGATCACTTTAACATTTAAGTCATAACCTATAAGCTTCCCTAATTATAGCATACCCAATGAATACACATTCATAGGCTCTACTAGTGAGTTTAACTCTCTTGGGTTCAAAATCCAAACTTATGTCAGACAATCCCAAGTTCAAAAAAATAAGACAAGTTGGATTGTCTTTTCCTCAAAAATTTCTTAATTAAAATTTTTGTTCATAGACTTGGGGTACTCTAACCAACATAGATTTCAATTTTCGTTATAGAAATTGAACATATCAAGCATATCAATTTTATTTTTCAAAATTTGCAGTCATCAATAAATATGATAAAATATCATTTTATCATTTCTAGGTTATGTGCCATCAAGTTTGCACATATCATAATTTATTAAGTTTAGAGATTCAAATTCTCTGAACATTGATATATATGAACTTTTGGTTCATTTATCTTGACTGCTAAAAATAAATTTGTCCAATCATATAACTTTGCAATTAAGTCCAAGTTATTCAAGTATAAAATTAAACGCTTGTTTTTGGTATGTCAAATATTAAAACCACACACCTTATAAAATATAAGAAGAATTTAATTTTGAACATACCATCAAAGGCGCAGTCTTTTCGCACAAGAATGCATGGTACACAAGTCTCTTTTTAAATCTGAATCAACTCAGTCTTATTCAGTAGAAATCTGAAATTCAGATTCTTTCTAATTTTTGAAGCATACATCACATCCTAGAGAATAGTTTTCCTTTTCGGACGTGAATTGCAACTTCATATCTCCAATGCCAACTAATGGTTTCTCACAATTGTATTAACAATAATTTGTGAACCAATGTCAATTCTTGATGGTGGCTGCAGATTTTCACTTAGGACTTTTTTGGGGTTCCTATTCTCTTGGCAATTAGAGTTATTAATTCACAGTGCGGTTCTGATTTTTGAAAATAAATTTCAAGCAGATTCAAAGTAGCATATGTGAATTTCGTTAGTGTTGTTGTTATTACAACAAGCACTTCATCCTGTTCAGTATAGAGATGTATTTCTATAGCTTAATTTATCCTTGTTGTATTTAGGGACAACGAAACCTACAAAAGTAATTTCTTCGGTAGACATAGCAACTGATTTGTCTTAAAATTGTTGTTTTTCGGGTTCAGAAACGTACCTTTTTAATAAAATCGAAATCACCTCCGAAGATATTACCATGTTGAGTCATCTTGAAGTCCTACCGGGTTGAGTCACGACTAGGTCGCTTTCTTTAAGACAAATCACGACACTACCCGAAATTGTGCAAGGTACACTAACAAACGTGTGCCTCCAGGATAAAACAGCTCAGTTCACCTGTTCGATTAAGTATTGCACCGTAAATAATCGTTCGAGAAATAACACCCTCTAATATGGTACTAAGACCACTCTTTGATACTGAAACCAATATGGTGTTGTTACCACTCGATTATGGTGTTGAGACCACTCAAATATGGTGTTATCACCATTCTAATTTTAACTTCTCCAACCATGGTACTATGACCACTCAAATATGGTGTTACTACCATTCTAATTTAACTTTTTCAAGAATTGAAGAAGAATATATATTTAAGATCATCTTTATTGAACCGGAAAAAGGGACCATGATCTTAAAATATTATTTATTGTAAAGAGACATAAATAATTGAAGGGACTATGCTCTTAAGACCATTCTTATTTTCGAAAGGATAATAAACCGAAGATGGACTATGGTCTTAAGAACACTCTTAATTCCGAAGGGACAGAAAGAAGTACAAAAAGGAGAAGAACTTGTCAACACAAGTCGAAGGAGGGAGAAGAGAGGAAAAACACAGGAAACATCAACTGTGAATTGCGATGTATATAATGCACTGTGTGGGCTCTCTATTTATAGAGAAAGTTTACAATTAATAAGTGATAAACTTTGGGAGCAAGTAATTCTCATATTACTATCCTTATTTTTAGCATAGTGGTAATGCATAAAAATGGGAATTAAAATAAAATAAAATAAAAAACTATCCACTCCCACGTAAATGCATAGGGAAATAGCTAACCATGTCTACTTATTAACTGCCACACCATGTTCTATAAATACACTTTTATTTTGCTCTTGATAGTCATATACATCAAATACCTTTTTTTTGATTGTTCGATAAGTTTCTCATGTTTTCCCACTCTCACCATTTAAATTTGCAAGCATATTCATGATCACTACATGGAATGAGAATTGACATCTTCATTTCTTCCCTTTCTTTTAAGGAAAAAAAAACATTTCTCACTTCTTTTGTTTCTACGTTTCATTGAAATTAATACCATGAAAATATTTAACGAAACAAAAGAAAATAATAGTTTCAAACTAATTATATTGTGTCTCACCTCTGTTTCTTGGTTCTTATGTTCTTAATTTTAGGTACATTGAAGCATTACAAAATGCATTCTTTGGTATAGATATTGTTTGAGAAGTTGGGTTATAAGATGAATTGATAATGTATTGTATGTTTATATTTTTCACATGTAAAATATTCATATTCTTGGGTTAATATGTCTTTACCCCCCGTAATTTGGGCGAGTTTCGGTTTACCCCTTGTAAAAAAAAGTTTAGATTCTAACCCTGTAAAATAAGATTCTTTGATTTTAGCCCCTGACCAACGTGACTGTCCAGAATTGCTGATGTGGCGAGCTGAGTGGCATGCTGACTGTGCATATCTGATTATGTAGCGTGTTGACTGTATAATTAATTTTGTTTTTCATTTTTTTAAAGGTACACATGGCATTTGTGGCTATTTAAATTTAAAAAAAAAATCAGGACTTTTTTTATTACGAAATATATTTTCCAATTTTTTTTAAAATTTTGAAATATATATTTTTTGAAAATTCCAAAATTTATAATTTACGAAAAATATATATTTCAATATTTTTTAATTTTCCATAATTTTATAAAATTATATTCGAAAATTTTGAAATATATATTTCAAATCGAAAATATGGAATATTTTTTTTTGAAATTAAAAACAGATATTTTTTTCGAAAAAGAAGTTTTTTAAATTTTCTCAACAAAAAAAAATCTGGAAAATATTTTTATTTTTAAAAATCTGGAAAAAAATTTATTTAAAAATTTAGATTTTTTTTCGAAAGTTTTATTCCAGAATTTTTTTTACGATGTGTTACAGATTTGAGAATATTTTTTAATATTTAAAAATTGAGGATAAAAAAATCTGGAAATTTTTTTAATATTTAAATTTATTTTTATCTATTTGTTACATGTGTTATTTGTATTGAAAATTGAGGACATTTTCGAAAAGAAACAACCAGCCGAAAAGAATTGAAAGAGGTTGTTTTATTTATATATATATATATATATATATATATATATATATATATTTCCAAAAAAATTATATAAAAATTTCCTAAACTTACTATATTTTGAAACTTTTGAAATTTTTTTAAAAAAATCCAAATTAAATTAAAATTTTGAAAATATTCGAAAAAAAATAATATAAGCTAATTTTTGATTGTTTTGGTAAAAAAATAATATTTTTTTCTGAATTTTATTTTTTTGAAAAAAATCCTATTTTTTTTTCGTTTTTTTTAATTTTTTTTTATCTTTTTAAAAATAATTTTTTAAACCATTATACACCTGTCAGGTTTTAAAAAAATAAAAATTACACAGTGACATGTCACGTCAGTGTCTATTACACACGTGTCAGGTTTTAAAAAAATTAGAAATTAAAATAATTACACAGTGGTGTGCCACGTCAATGTCTGGATGAGTCAGCGGTGTTCTGTGGAGAATTCATATTATAGGGTTGGAATCTAAACTTTTTTATTTTTAAGGGGTAAACCGGAACTCGCCTAAATTACAGAGGGTAAAGAACCCGATATTATTTTTTGCGTTTATTATTGTTACTGTCTTCTGATTATCCACTGCTGTAACAATTTACTTTTAGATGCAAGCAATGATTGATATTGCATTCTTAATTATACAATAATTTTTACAAATAGAGTGATGTTTCACGGCTTTAAATTTCAAGGCTACTTTTCCACCTATTTGATATTTGTATTTTAATTTATAACACAAAGTAGGACAATAGGTTGCAATTCATGTCATCATCCTTTTCTTTTGTTCAACTTTTGTTTCTTTCGGTTTAATCTCTATTTGTATCAAAATTTAAAGTTTAACATATGTATTTATTATTCTCATATCATCATTCTTAATTATAATTTTACAATGTCTCTCTCAACAAAAAAAAAAAAACATTCACACAAATATATTCAAAACTATACGTTTAAAATACATCAATTATTAAGAATAATTTTACAAATATTGCATGTGCGTCTGCTTTGAAGCATTAGCCTACAACAGAGATGCTTATAATATTATGTTCCCTATCATGTTGGTTATTCGTATTTGAAAATCTCAAGTAAAACTCTCTATCAACAAATTATGATTGTCAGGTAGCACCATCTTTAATTGCACAGTAGATTTTCCCTCACGGTTTTTTAGTTTTCGATGATTAGTGTACAACTACTCATTGATTAGTTGGTGTAACTTTTTTTTTTATGAGATTATTGTACACATATACTCCATTCTTCTCCTTTTTTTGTGATATTTTCTCTCATATGCTCTTATCTATGCTTTAGAGAATAATTTGTTGCAAAAAGTTTATTTAAATATTTTTTTTAGGTTGAAAATCAATTTTTTTCCCGAACTCATTCAACCTTCCACCATATAAATAATCTCAAAGTGTCATTATAAGTACTACTTTTAAATTTTGATTCATCATAGTGATGCATTAAGACATGTCATCCATATATATAACTTTGACCGATCATTAACTTCTCATACACATTTCTTAAAAAAAAAAGCTGTATTTAAATTTTAACTTCTTAATTGTAACATAATATGTTTTTAACTTCTTATTTTTATTTAAAATTTTATTCCATTTAGAAAATTTTAAATAATGGCTTCCATTAAAATTCTAAATAATGGCTTCCAATATTTGCAACATGGTTATAGAGCCGAAGGGATCTACTATTGTTCTTAATGATACGTATATTTTAATATTCTACTTTGATTTAAAAATTTCTCTCTCAAGAAATTATAGCTAGCTTAAACTTGTAATCACTAATGCAACACGTCCAAAAAAATCAATAGACTTCTAATTAGTTTTCCTACTAAACCGTATCATTTTTAGGCTATGTTTGGATTGGTGGAGAGTGATGGAATGGAATGGAATGGAGTGGGATATATCCACATCCCATTGTTTGGTTATGCAAAAAATTAATGGAATGGAATGGAGTGTGATGGAACTCATTCCATCCCATACCACTCATTTAATCAATTTTTCATTCCCCCCAAATTGGGAGGTATCCAATGGAAGGGAACACTCTAATAATAAAATTACAACTTGATCCTTATTTTTCATTCCCAGTTTTAGCGTGCACCATTTCCCTCTATATTTTCCTTCATTTCTTATTCCAACCTGTTCTCATCTTCTGTTGTCTCTTCATTTTTCATCTCTACCACTTCTTTTTTGCAACTCTTCACTCCAACAAGCTAACTCATATTTTTTTAACCAAGATTTCTATTGTTATTTCTTGTTATTTATGAACCCAAATTTCTTCTTCTTTTCCCAAATTAATCGTGATTATCTTCTTTTTTTCCCATCTTATTCATGTTTGATGTCTTTCTTCTAATTTCCGAACCCTCTATTATGGGTGGTTAGTGCTAGCTTTACCAATAAATTTTGCTTGTAGCAGACATGGTGCAGTGTGATATTGCTCATGTTGTGTACTTCTTTTGAGTGGCTTGGTATATAAAGGATTCAAGCCCGTGAAGACTATTGATTTTTTTTTAATGAAATTGCATGTGTTGGTGCTACTCACTAATGATGCTAAAATAATAACATATTGATTGAATTTAGTAGAGAATTGAACTTTTTTTTATATAAGGGTAAAATTGGAATAACAAAGTTAAACTCGTTCCGTTCCGTTAACTTTCCAAACAATGGAATGGAAAATTAGTTCCGTTCCATCATAAAGTATCCAAACAATGGAATGGAATCTTTATTCCGTTCCATTCCGTTCCGTTCCATTCCGTTTCGTTCCACTCGGTTCCGTTCCGTTGGTTTTCACTTATCCAAACAGAGCCTTAGTTGTATTTCACTAACCCCCATCCCACTAAACCACACCATTAATATTGACTCATTTCATTTACATGATGAACTTAGTAAAAAAAGAAAAACTCTTTGAAATACTCAAGCACCTATTCTTTTAAGGTCTAAATTGAAAGCGCGACCAACATTATTCACATCAATATATTCAAAACAATATATTTAAGTACACCGATTATTAAGAATAATTCTATAAATATTGCACGTACATGTCACGCGGGTAGACGTCTAATATTAGCTTCATCCGTTACGTTCGGGTTAAGGGATTAGGGCGCCCATGTGCTGCTGTATTGCTGGATTGGAGGGAGTTCCTAGATAGGTTGAAGGCAAAAATGTGGGGTTGACGTTGGGTTCTTGTAGTTGTGTTTTTTTATTATTAAAATGGGTTGGTTGAGAAGGTTCAGAAAATTTGTGGTGAAATGAGTTTGGATTAAATGGATAGTGAAGAAATGGAATATTGAGGTTTTTTAGCGGACCACCAACAATATGGTCCAAATTAGACATTGTGGATATTTACAAGGATTATTTATTTAAAGGTTAAATAATGTTTACTCCCTTGAAATTTGAGCAGGTTTTGGTTTACCATGGTATATTTTTTTAGATTCTAATGTTGTAATGAAAATTAGATTCTTTGTTTGTACAGCTTCGTGAAATTAGACTATACAAAATTCACTCAAATTACACAGGCAAAAATTCCATAAATTTTGAATTTGATTTCATGAAGGTGAAATATAGAAAAATCTTCAAATTAAAAGGTTAGAATATAAAAAAATATTAGAAAGATCATCAATAAAAATTCAAAATTGCTCCCTCTGGTCCTTATTATAAGAAGAAAAACCAAAAAACATCAAAACTAATACACTCATTAATTAGTTTAACTTTTTAAATATTTTTACAAATATACCCTCATAAAAAATTGTGAAGCACTAAATATACCCACTAATATTAAAAAGATAAACATTAAATAAGGGGTAGAAAAGTCTTTTAAACAATAACTACACATTAAAAGTTGTGATATTTTTTAATAAATAGGACCAAATTTTTTTTAAAGAATTTTCTTATATATGGGACCGGAAGGAGTACATGGAGTACATGGTGTGATGTAGATAGCTGTCTTGCATGATGGTTGGGAGAGGTTGCGAAGGTGTGGTTTTTGTGTGGTGGTTTGTGGGGTTTTGTTTTGTTGTGGTATGGATGGGATGTTTATGGATAATTTAGATTCGGCTTAGTCATTGGAAAGCTATGCGGACGAGAGCTGATTAAGAGGTGGTGGTTGATGTTATTTAGGTAGGGAGCTGGTTTTTAGTGGGTGGTGATCTCTTGGTTTATCTGTTGTAGACCGCCTCTGTTTTTGGGTTCATCTGCTGTAGCTAACTCTTGTTGGGTTTTGGTTGTTTTGATGTTTTGGGGGATTCGAGTGTGTGTCGCCATGAGTTCAGCCTTTTCCTTTCTAATATGATTTATGTTTGCACCACCTTACATCATGTTGATTGTCTTCAAGTTTGTATCCTGGATTCTGGTGGGCCGGTTAAATTTTGCTTCGAGATTGGGAGTTGGTGTCTAGTTGCAACCTTGTCTGGCTAGCTATGGTGTCTTCTTCGGTAGATAAAGGGTGAGGGGTGCCTTGTCGATTTGGTTCTGGAGTCTGATGGACCGATGACTTTTGATTCGAGAGCGGGAGTCAGTTCTTTCGTTCAAGTTTTTGTTTTGGGCTATTTATGGTGTTCTTTCGATGAACCGGAGGTTGAAAGGTGATGGAAGCTGTTTGAGTATTAGATTAAGACTTTATCGAGTGTGGCTAATATTTTCAAGACAAAATTCTTATTTGTAGATTCCTCAACAAAATATTATTTAAATTCCAAATTACATGGAGTAAATATTATTTAACTCTTTATTTAATTAACCTTTTTCATATAAAATAAATGAACACTTTGGGTGTGATTTTAGATCCGTTACTAGTTCCAAGAAGCCTTGAGCTATGGTCAGGTGGAAAAATGAACTAAAGCACACGCATTTGCAGAACAGAGTAGGGTACGTATAGGGTAATCATCAAGAGTTTTAAATGAATCTCAACTACCACAAAATAGAAGAGGCACTTAGTTCCCTTAATATGAAAGAGAAAGCCATCGTTTAGTATTCATCTTGGTTCTTGTTGGCATCTAAACTTCAATGCAGACTCATGGCTAGTGAATTTCCTCATGTGAAGCAATTCCACTTTTTCAAGATCATAACTACTCAAAGCCTTCATGAAGGAAAGCTTGTAAGCCTTTGACTTAAATTCTTTGTTCATGTAGTTTATGTTTCTTTATCTTATAAAATGGTCTTGTTACTTTGTTTTTTGCTTGAAGAAAACAAGACCTTACTTGGCATATACCCGTAGCAAACCTAACCCGTTTACTAAATTTGTCCCTCTTGGTTAGGGTATTGCAAAATACTTATCATGCATGCTAATCTAGTTTAATAATAAATTGACAGATGATTCCAAGAAAGTTTGAAGAGAAATATCGAAATTGTTTACCAAATGTTATATATCTAAAGACTCCAAGTGGTGCAAAGTGGAAATTAGATTTAGTAAAAAGTGATGGCAAGATATGGTTTCAAAAGGGTTGGAAAGAATTTGCTGAGTATCATTCTCTAGCTCATGGCCATCTTCTACTTTTCAAATATGAAAGAACTTCCCATTTTCATGTGCATATCTTTGAAAAGAGTGCCTTAGAGATAAAATACCCTTTCAAAAGAGTTGAAGCTAAAAAGGTCTACAACGTTCAAGGAAATAAACCTCCAAATAATGAAGATTGCAGAGCAAGTCAAAAGAGAAAAGTTAACTCATCCTTTGAGTTTGGGAGTAGTAGTTGTGCTAAAGTTGGGAAATCACAAAAGGTAGCTGTGCATCTTATTGACAGAAAGTTCAAAGGTATAAGATTTTGTATATTCGTCTCATGAAAGATTCATTAGTTAACCTAAATTATTAGCTTTTGCTCTTTTCAATTCATGTTATCATTTTTAAATGGCATTTACTTCATGTAAAACCATGTGGAATTGCTAGACATAGTTTGTGTTTGGTTTCACGGTGGGGAGACCCAAAATTGATTGTAAACACGTAAAATAGATTTTGACATGTTATGGTGGTGTCGATTGTTATTGATTTTGATTTCGTCTTTAGAATTGATTGTAACCTCAAGCTATGATTTGTATCTTCTGAATCTAAAAGTTTACACTCCAATTTATTATCCAACAACTTTTATATGAATGTATCAAAACATAAACCACTTCACATTCAACCCACTTTCAACTAAAATCATTTTTACAATATCAATTTGTTCAAAATAAATTTTTTCAAACATGAAAGGTGATCAAATGTATGCCTTATGGTTTTCTAATTTTTGCAGGGAAACAAGTGATTACTGCTGAAAGAGTTAGAACTCTTGAAAGAGCAAAATCTTTCAAAACTTGTAATCCATCCTTTGTTGTTGTCATGGGAGCATCATATGTTGAACACCGCTTTACTTTGGTAAGTTGTAGAACATAAGTTGATATCCATCATCAATAACCAAATCCGTTTTTCTAGATTGGATTGGTTATATGGATCAATTTATGCAAAAATATTTTTTCTTAGAAACATATATTGGTAATTTTAAAATAATATTAAGTCTACACTCAGCGTAAAATATTATTTTAACAACTAATTATTAACATTTGCAATTTAAAAAAAAAAGTCAGTTTAAATATTTTTTTAAACAATTATTAAATTAGACATGTCATCACACATCGGGACGTATCTGAAGTAAGGGGAGTAGGGCGACCGTCTTAGACTTAAAAAAATAAGTACGATATTTGGATCCAAAAAAAAATTAGGCGTACATTAAGCCATAAAACAATTACTTAATTTCTAAAGGGATGTGTAATTGTTGGTACGTAGTGGGCTTAGTTATTTGTTGACCCCTTCATAATTTATTATGAGGTTATAATGGGAGTTCAAATCCCTAGTCTTCCACCATCCTCAACTCTTCTATCAAAATCAAAAGAAATCATCTCACATCCTTTACTTGGAAAAATTGTAGTCTAAACAATTGAGGGTTATATGTCATTACACATGTTTTATGAGAGGAGATTTTGATGCTTATTGGATAAATTATGAATTAAAAAAATGTTGCAGAATTTCTTAGGTTGGGTTTTCTCATAAGGATTTGTCGGATGTTGATGCAAATGATCTTTTTTCTGAATTGAAAGTGTTGCAATATCTTTGCAAAATATGTTAATGTCAGCATTTGAAATTTTCGAGTTTGTCAAAGCCGCTAATTGTTATCCGGATGTTTCAATTGCTTATCAAATTCTCTAAACTATGCCGGTGACTATGGCAACTGTTGAAAGAAGTTTTTCGAAGTTAAAATTATTGAAAAATTACTTGAGATCAAAAATGTCACAAGAAAGCTTGAATGGTCTAACCATTTTATGTATTGAGAGATGTGATAGGTAATATTGATGTTGACACAATTATTAGTGACTTTGCATCTAAAAATGTTTGTAAGAATTGTTTTGTATAAACACTTGAATATTAAATAAAAAGCTTGGATGAATTTTGATGTTTTTTTTAGATAATTTTTTAGCGTAGTAAAAACTATCCTCTTCAAGCAAATTGTTTTCACTCTTTAGAAATTTAATTTTTTTTATATACTAATTATTTAGGACCAAAATTATAGACTCATCCTAGGCCACGAAAATCTTAGAAACGGCTCTCATTATACAGATACCATAAATATTATAGGAAATAATAAAGTGACATCATGGTAAAATATAATTAGATAAGTACGCATATACTTTTCAACAAGAACTTTTGTTTATGCTTATTTGCTTTTTCTAATGCTTGGCAGACTATACCGTCTATGTTTGGTATGAGACACTTCGATTTGGAAAAGAAGAAAGGAGATATTTATTTTCAGGTGTTAACTAGTGGAAGAGTTTGGCCTGCAAGGTATGTAATTAAGATGCGCAGAACAACATTGAAATTTGAACTCACAGGTGGATGGAAGGCATTTGCAAAGGACAATAACTTAAAAGTTGGTGATGCTTGTAACTTTGAGCTCATCTCTAACACTTCACTTACATTCACTGTTCACATCTTTAGAGAGGCAGACAATGACAACACAAATTGTTCAACCTCTCAAAGTAAGATTTGTGTTTAATTTTCATTTCAAATTATTTCACCACGTTCTCATATAACAAATAAATGTATTCTTCCATTTTATGCAGAATCTTACCGAGTAAAAGTAGAAGATATTTAAGGATGAAGAAAGAGCATGGAAATCATCACTACTATCAATTATCAAATCACCACCACCAAAGAGTTTTAGTTCTTTTGAGAGAAGCTTAACTAAGGTTGCATGTATCTAGTGCATGTGTGGGAAAACTATAAAAACACCGGTGGTCTAATGCCTGTAACCAAGGGGCAATTCAATTTTTATTTTGCATTTCGAGATATTACTTGATGATATATTCTCTTTTGAATGAATTATTATGCTCCTTTTACTCCCTCAATCTCAAATTAGGTGTTTATTTTAAATTGTAAACGGTTATAAAAAATGGTGTATGAAGTAGTCAACTACGCCATGTATAGGAACAGATGAAGTATATATAATTAGAGTAATACTTAATATAGCGAAGAGAAACATCATGAGTTTATCACGACGCGGCACACTCGTGTATTACTACTAGTAATAGTATTATTGTTCACTCTCATATGTTTCTACTCTTATTGGAAAGGAAAACTGCAATCGTGAAAAATTTGTGAGTGCTATATTCATGATATATAACACTGTTGATATTTTTATTTTTTTGACAAAAACAATGTTGATATTATTAGGTTTAATTTTGTAGTTTTTGATGATTAAAATAAGAAAACATATTTAGAATTTCTAAATATGTTTCCTTAGTTGTGCACTAAGGGCACTCCTTTGTACTTGGATTTAAACTTTACAATATGTTTTCTTATTTTATCATAGAGTAACTTTCGTCAAGAGGTTGGCCTTTATTGCATCACGAAAATAACAAAGAGATTGAAAGCTCTAATTGTAATAACTTGCAGTGCAAGTAACTTTTTAGTTAGTTACAAAAGTTATTATCCTATGCTTTAGGTACATGTTAATAAGCATGAGGATCTAAGAGCTTATAAATACTAGTTGTACAAACCTATTCAATTAATGAGAATCTTATTTTCCATTCCATTTCTAATCTCATAATAGCCTTGAACATTGGTAGAAATGATGTGTTTTCTGCTGAGTTGTTTGTTATCATTCAGGCTGTTAAATTTGCAATGCATGAACAGTGGCCCAACCGTTTGATTGAACAGTGGTCCCACCTTCGTGATATATAGCCTGTTGAGCTTGTGCCGTATAGGATGAGAAATCTTTGGATTAACGGTATGCATGGCTTTCAAAGAATTACTTACGAATGTTTGAGTAGACAAATTAGCTAGTTTTGGTTACTCATGATCTCATTAAACACGTGGAAAGAAACATACAAAAAAAAACTCTAAATAAATATTCATTTTTCTTTAATTCAAAAGGGGACCTACTCCAAATGATACTCATTCGAAATGATGTTAATTTTACATAACCGTCAAAATGATGTGAGTTACTACAGAAAATTTTCTCCAATGAAATGTATCAAGGAGTGTATTACTACAGTGAGGGCTTCAGTGTTGGTTAATGTAAGTTCTATAGACGAAATTTCATTTGGATAGGGGGCTGAGGCAGGGGATCCTTTCTCTCCCTTCTTATTTCTTTCTGTTGGCAGCTGAAGATCTGCACGTGATGATGTCTTCTTTGGTGGATCACAACCTTTTTTCCGGGTATCAAGTGGGTTCTTATGGTTCTTTGGCGATTTCTCATTTGCAATTTGTTGATGACACTTTGCTACTTGGTCCTAGGAGTTGGGCAAATGTTAGAGTTTAGTGTGCAGTTTTGGTTTTATTTGAGGCTCTTTCTGGCCTTAAGGTGAATTTCCACAAAAACTTGTTAGCTGGAGTTAATGTCAATGATTCTTGGTTAACTAAGGTGGCTTTGGTGTTGAGTTGTAAAATTGGAAAGTTTCCATTCGTCTATCTGGGTTTGCTGGTGGGAGGTAATTCAAAGCGTGCTTTGTTCTTGGAACCGATGCTTAACTAAATAAAGTCTAGACTGTCCGAGTGGAGGAGTAGGAATTTATCTCTAGGTGACCAGCTTATTCTTTTGAAGGTTGTTGTGTCCACTATTCTTGTCTATGCTCTTTCCGTCTTATAAGCCCCTTCAGTTGTTTTTTTTTTTTGGGG
>Ga0228710_1002537_pt1 | contig 28823 bp, 19 predicted proteins | sample MedpolnodulmetaG_FD_177995 | JGI IMG/M metagenome (GOLD analysis project Ga0228710, IMG submission 177995) | Root nodule microbial communities from Medicago polymorpha collected in Santa Monica, California, United States - pink nodules | ecosystem: Host-associated > Plants > Roots > Nodule... | reverse complement strand
AATGAAAATATGCAATAATCTTGGTTCATTTCTTTTATCCGTGTATGTTTTGTTAATTTTTTTATGGGGCACTTTCTCATGATTTCCCCAAAGAGTCCAAATTCAAAGGATTGTCCTTACACTTATAAGTGAAGTATTTGGAGTTTGAATCTCGATTACAGAATACAACTCAACAATTTCATCATTTTTACTGGTTGAACTAAGACTTATGAGCTATTTATAATATATATTTTCGATAGGACTGACAACGAACCGAACTAACTTGAAAATAGTTTGAAATTTGACTCGGTAATTATTTCGTTGAACTTGGTTCATGAACCAAATAAGTTGAACTTGAGTTGAAAATTAAGCTCGTCAAATAGTTATGTCCCTCATCGAAAGTTTTGCGAAGAACGGAAAGCAACTTGTCTATAAAAAGAGGCGTGCAGTACATTCACGAACAATGGGAATGGAATTACAATAATATTAATTAATTAATTTAATTAATAGTATTGTTACCAATTTACTTCAGTGGTTTTTAGACTAGTTAAAAGGTTTGTGAGCTGTTTTTTTCATTGTTACCAATTTACTTAAGTGGTTTTTAGACCCGTTAAGAGGTTTGTGAGCTGTTTTTTTCTCATATAAATCATAGTTTGTCTTTGTCTCTTGTTCATTTAATTTGAGTTATCGAGCTAAACCGAGTTGTTTGCGATCTTCATTCAAGTCAAGTTTGAACTGAAAAAAAGAAGTTCATGACGATCTCAAGTCGAGCTTCGAGTTGGGTTAATTTTTATCGAGTCGAACCGAGCTGAGCTAGGTTCAACTCAGCTCGACTCATTTTCAACCCTAATTATGTGATTTGAGCAAACAAACTGAACATAACGAGTTAAACCGAACTGTTCGTGAACTTTAAATGAGTCGAACTCAAACTGAAAAAAGAGTTTGTATCGAACTCGAGCCGAATTTTCAGCCGAGCAAATTCTTATCGAGTCGAACCGAACTCGGTTCGATTCGGCTCGACTCTTTTTCAGCCCTAATTTTCGAGGGGTGCTAGTTATAGTATATTATTAGCGTGTTTCTTTTAAGTAGTATATTATTGGTCTTGTTTATACATGAAGAACATTTGGTTATCGCAAGTCAAAAACTCTAATTAAAATATCGCACGTAACATGTTCATGTTAATTGTATAGTAAAATATTTATTTAGACTGTCCAAAAATTAAAACATTAATATAATAATAGATTATCAAACGAATATACAACTCTAATTTAAAATGTCAAAACTTTTTTAATAACATCACACAAGACATTTAAAACTAAGCACGTTCTTTCATTTTTTAAATAAGTTGTCTCTATTTGACCTTACTCTATATTTGTCTATATTTCCAGTCTACTTACTTGCTACCATTTCGTGTATAAATATCACTCAAAGTTCCTACTTCTTAGTATACTAACCACAAAATACAGAGTATAGTCAAAAATCCTATAATCACTACTAAAAAAACAAAAATTAGTGAGGGATATATAGTGAGGGAAAACGTGAAATCCCTCTCTAATTCCGTCACTAAATTTTGCGACTAAAGAATTTGTGAGGAATTTCATTTTTTTTGTCACTAATTTCCCTCACTAATTTTGCTTTTTTTAGTAGTGTCCCCCTAAAATATCTCTCAGGTTTTCGGTCCCTCGAAATTTTTTCATATATGAAATTAGTCTCTGTTGTACACTGTGTTGGTCCCTCTAATTTCACTTCTAAAGATAGAGTTGTAACTAAAAAGAAAATAAATATCGATTAATAAATCTTAAACATCAACTTTTTTTTTTTTTATACCAGAGTAACTGAAATATTAAAACAAACTGTCTTGGTCAACTATTTGAACTTCTGATACACACCAGCCTGCTATCTTGAATTTTTTTTATTATTTTAGGCGAAAGACCAAATTTCAAAGTTAACAATGGAGAAAGACGATGCTATTGAAAAAAATAAAAAGCTTCAGAAAGAACTGGTATGTCATTCATTCCGAATGTTTTCTTTTAAGGATGCTTATGGACATTTTCACTACTAAAAAAACAAAAATTAGTGAGGGATATTTAGTGAGGGAAAACGTGAAATCCCTCTCTAATTCCGTCACTAAATTTTGCGACCAAAGAATTTGTGAGGAATTTCATTTTTTCCGTCACTAATTTCCCTCGCTAATTTTGCTTTTTCTAGTAGTGAATCCTATTTGACTATTTCTCTACCCAAACATAACCATCACCATGATCATGAACTACTTAACTCTATTTTACACTCATCTAAAATGGGTATTAGATATTCTTACATATTATCCCTTCAATAAACTTCATGATTCTAATTTTTCAATAATTGGAGAAATGTACGATATATACAATTATGAACACACCAAGGAAGATGTAGAATGTGTTGTGTGATGATTGGTGGCTACGTTGAGTTCAATATGTGACTTTCATTATTGTTTGTATACATTTAACAAATTTATACAAGATCTCATGATATATATCTGTCATATCAAATTATCGTAGTAAATACATTTAATTTAGTAATAATCAATATTATTTTTTTTTAGGGGAAGAGTAATCATCAATAATTAAAATCTGAGGAAATTACACTCACCTCCTCGGAAGTTTGACTCAGTAGCACTCACTACCCCTCTCAAGTTAAACAATAACCATCCTTATATCTTAAAAATAAAATAGACATTCACTACCCCTCTCAAGTTAAAGGTGTCTATTTTGACAGAAAATTATGATGATAATTTTTTTCACATATTCAAAGTTTCTCTAGGGGTTTCATGAGATCGAATAGCATTAGACCATTGTTTGTAAAAATAAAAGTGGAGAAACTAATGAGTTTTCATTTTTGTATTTTTGATAGACGTTTAGCCCAATGGTAGTTTAGAATTTATAATGATAGAAGGGCAAAGGAAAGGGTTTTAAGGATCTAAGATTCACCGGAATGAAATTTTGATCTGAAGTAATCGAATGCAAAGCTTGTGAAATAATTGCAAACACCTAAAACTTAAAGAAAAATAATTGTGCACTGTGCATGTTTTTCCAGATAACTAAATGTATGGATTGGAAACCCACTTGGGTTAGTCTGGTGGTATTGATTTGCGTCCTGAGAGTGTGCTCCTCAAGGTCTCAGGTTCGATTCTCCCTGGTGCTAATTTGGGCGGGTTAATTTAACATTTTCAAAAAATTGTATGAATTGGAAAGTGAAATTGTAATCTAAAGAAGGTTGTGAGATTATATTTTGCAGCAACCTAATGCTTTGTCGATTGTACAATTATGTTTTCTAAACAAAATATTAAGAAATGGTGATCGACAGCCGAACCTAATTTCTGAATGACAAGCATATGAAAGCTAGAAGGTATGCGTCAAACATATATTTAACGCCGTTACAGCCCAAGGAAGGTTGTTGTTTTTACGAAACTAAAGAGGATGTTTGTGATATTTACCTATACTTGAGGGGAGGTGAGTGTATTTTCCCCTTAAAGTTATCCTAACAATTTATCAAATCAACATCTTTGTTGTTGAGTATATTAAGGAATTTTGACATACTAGTATAAAAAAAGAAAATAAAAGGAGCATGATATTATTGTCCATTGTGACATTCTCTTCCACACATTATCATATGACTATTATTTTTCCTACCTTATTACTTTCTCGTGCGCCCTATTTTTTCTCGAAAAACATTTTGTTCAGATTTTATAATCCAAACCATATTGTAGATATATTCGAATTGTGCAATCTGAAACATAATAAAACCAAGAAAATATGTTGTGATTGATATCAAAGATCTTTGTTGACCGTCGTACATCTTCGCAAAAGCTGCAATGCAATTACAGGAATCGTATGAACGGTCAACAATGACCATGATATCATAAAACACTCCTAACTAAAAATGAGAAGAAAATGTAAGAATGGATGAGAAGTGAAGAAATAATGAATATGTTGAATCATGTAAGACTATTTATAGTATAAACTTATCCTAGACTGTAACTATAGTCAAAGGAAACATTTACAGTGTCTAAACTAACAAAAAATGCATTAAACACACCACAAACCGTCTCAATCTTTGGTGTAACGCAGGTTTAACATTACATGTTTAATAATTTAATAATTCGTTTTTGTCTCTTTATAATTATATTTTCGTAATATTATATGTCAATTTTGTTTAGTAAATCTGGGAAATACAAGTTTTTGGATTATATAAGCTGAAATATTGTTCGGATTATAGAATCTGAACAAAGGGTATTTTGGGAGAAAAATAGGCCGCGTGAAAAACTCATAGGGTGGAAAAAGTAAGAGTGGTTTATGAATATAAACATTGAATTATGATCCATGTGTGCTATTGTGTAAAATATGCTCTTTTTAATTACTAAATTCTCAAGTGTTTAATGTAGACTTTGGAGCATGGATCCTAGTTTAGAGTCACTTGGTTCACATTTCAAAGATCTATACTCGTTTTCATTTTGTACAATGTCAAATTAAAATGTGCAATAATCTACCAGTTCATTTTTTTTATCTTTGAATATATTTTGTTAATTTTTTGATAGTGGTGTCATCTCATGATTCGCCTAAGACATCCAAATTCAAAGGATTGACCTTGTTTATGGTGCTTTGTTTTGTCAAAAAAAGTATTCTTCTTTTTAGAGTATAATTTTTTTTATAGACAAAAATGACAAATAACAATTAAAATTAACACTTATAAGTGAAAAAATTGGAATTCGAATCTCAATCATAGCGTACAATCCAACAATTTCTGCATTTTTATCTATTGAACTAAGACTTATGAACTATTTATAGTTTTTTTTTTCTTCAGGGGAGTTATCTATAGTATATTATTAATTTCTTTTACGTAGAGTATATTATTGATCTTGTTTATACACGAAGAACACATGGTTTATCGCAAGTCAACAACTCTCTAATAAAAATATCACATGTAACATGTTCATATTAATTGTTCAGTATAATATTTATTTAGTCTGTCCAAAAATTAAAAGACTAATATAATACTAGATTATCAAAAAAATACAACTCCAAATTAAAATATCAAAAGTTTTTTAAAACATCAAACAAGACATTTAAAACTATGCACGTTCTTTCATTTTTTTAAATAAGCTGTCTCGATCCTTACTCTATTTTTGTTTATGCTTCCACAGTCTACCCTTAAGTTTATAAATGTCACCCAAAGTTCATACTACTTACTAAGCACAAAATAGAGCATATCCAACTAGCCAAGAATCCTATAATCCTATTTGGCTATTTTTCTATCCCAACATAACCATCATCATGATCATGAACTACTTAATTCTATTTTACACTCATCTAAAATGGGTATTAGATGTTCTTACATATTATCCCTTCTATAAACTTCATGATTCTAATTTTCCAATAATTGGAGACATGTACGATGTTTACAATTATGAACACACCAAGGAAGATGTAGAATGTGTTGTGTGTCTCTGCAAAATAGAAGGAGATGGGATTAGTGTATTGAGATGTGACCATATGTATCACAAGCATTGTTTAGATAAATGGGTTAGTTTCAAGAACAATACTTGTCCTCTTTGTAGAGAATCATTGAGACCAGAAAGAGCCATCATTGAGCATGGAGTAGAAGTTCTTTCATTTGATTTTTGTGCCATCCGTAGTGATAGAGATCGTGATGATTGGTGGCTACGTTAAGTTCAATATGACTTTCATTATTGTTTCTATACATTTAACAAATTTATACAAGATCTCACATGATATATATTTGTCATATCAAAATATTTTAGTAAATGCATTTAATTGAGTAATAATCAATATATTAATTTTTTGAGGGGACAAATAATCAATAATTAAAATCTTCATATCAATTTATCAAAATGGCTTCTTTTTTTCTTTTTTTTGAAAGAAAACCAACTTTTTTTTCGTAAGTAACCAAGTATATTAAGTAATTTTGATAAATCCCACTTTTTTAATATAAAAAATGTTTCGAGGGTCAAATTCATGATACTAGAGGTTGTAATTCGCGTCTTCGTGAGCTTAACTCAGTTGATAGGGACAATGCATAAAATATGAAAGATCCGGGGTTCGAACCCCGGCCACCACCAAAAAAAGAGGTTGTAATTCGCGTTGGATACCACGATTATGGCCATTTTTTTTTTGAAAGAACACTACTTGACCATAAAATTAAGAAAAATCAACTTATCAAACTCTCTAATACTTGGATCATTACTAGTATAAATAAAAAGATAAAAGAGAATGATATATTTTTTTTTAAAACTCAGTGTTCAGCCTAAGAGCCGACTAATCTGAAGGGTTTAATCTCACCGTCTACTTGCAAAAATGAGAATGATTTTTTTTTTTCGACAGGAAAAAAAAGGAGAATGATATTATTGTCCATTCTCTTCCACACATTATCATATTGTTCTACGCACCCGAGTTCTTATCAGCCACACTCTCTAATGGGGCTATGTCTAATAATTAAAAGTGAACCCATTTTAAAGTGGCCACTTAAAGATCTATGTTTTTGGATGTCCAATATTAGAAAGTAGAATAATAAAATATCTTAAAAGCGATTATACTCCCTCCGGTCTTGTATATAAGAAAATGTTCAAAAAAAAATTGGTCCTAATTATAAAAAAATAGTACAAATTTTAAGGTGTAGTTATTGCTTAAAAGACTTTTCTACCCCTTATTTAATGTTTTTGTTTTTAATATTAGTTGATGTAATTAATGCTTCACAGTTTTTTATGGAGGTATATTTGTAAAAATATTCAAAAAGTTACACTAATTAATGATTGCATTGGTTTTGATGTTTTTTGGTTTTTCTTCTTATAATAAGGACCAGAGCGAGTACTTTTTGATAATATAAAATCAGTGATTTTTTAAGAGAATTTTTTTTGTGCCCTCCATGTCTCTCCTCATACACGCTCTGTTTTTTCAATTTTACATTTGTTCGAATTATATATAAGTAAGAATCCTCATTTTCTAAAGTTCGGATTTTTGAACTAAAAACAACCAAAAAACCCAAAATTCGAACCATCATACATTGTTGATGGTACCAGGGCTCATGCACGGTTCAACTATCTGGCGAAGGAGTTCGTGTGCAGGAAACATGTGTATCCGAGCAGTAGGTTGTTGATATAAAGGACCTGTAGCTAAACTGGGACTACGATGTCTGAGTATATCTATTATATTTGGTGACATCATAATCTTTATTGACAAGAGTGTCTAGTATCTTGATGTGACTTATTTGGAGTACTTATGAAACCTCGTGATTGTAGAAAATTTGCATGGGGGCGACTTCCCTGACACACATGTACATGGATCTTAACATTGCATGCGTTTATAATATCAGGAAGCTGGCTGGCTACATGACACTATTTTAGGTATAACAAAAAAATTGTTATTTACGTAAATGTTAAACATGTTATATTGTGTGTTGTTTATTTATTAGTATATGTTGATGGTGGCATGCTTAGTACTTCAGTGGAGTCTGTAACGCCTTATTTCTATTAAAACGATAAAACACGCGAATATTACAAATATTCAAGAAATAGACGTTATGTCTCCAATAGATTTCAAAACAACATGCATATATAAAATTTCTCAAAATGTCGCAGCGGATAAATAACATACATCTCCAAAATATACATGTCATAAACTCATACATACGTTACCATATAAAATCTCCAAATCCCGAAGTATGGATAAAATCTCAACAACACACTCAATCCAAGATAACATAAAGACTAATATCCTAATCAGAGCTTAATCCAAGACTCTAAACAGATAATGAAAGAAGCTCTCGCTATCCTCAAGCACTCACAAGCAAAGCAACTAATCCTACAAACCGTCTATCCATTCATACAAATAGGTAGGCGGTCCACCACAGACCACTGAGGATTAGCTTCACATCATCATGATCAAACATAAGCATTCAAGGATTAATGCATAACACATATACATACTCGACATTCCTAGAATACTATCATCACATATATTACAGCAGTTCAACATTATTCATGTTATCATACTTCTATCATAACACATCAAACATATTCATAACTTAAATCATTATCAAGATTCATCACTTTAACAACATCAATCAATATAAGAATTACTCACCTTATTCCTCATTTAGCATAATTAATCTCAACAAATACAATTCAACATTTCAAAGTTACAAACAAGGAAATTATCGTCACCAAAAAGATCACCCAATCACATACATATAATTCACACTTTATCATTTCACCAAAATAAACATCATCATTTAAAATCACCATGTGTACAAGTATAGCAAAACATCATCAAGTACACAATTCACCAAGTTCACCAATGCACATAAACATTTATGCACATATTCAACTAAATCACATAATTCACCATTGACAACATCCACCAAACACATAAGCAATTATGACTCATGACAAATCATGCAATGCGCCTAGACACGACTCCTATATGCATGCGGTGCCGTCACCAACAACGTCTAGGCCGTCACCCCATGATGCAACAAAAGCATCATATAACCATTGAATACAAAGTATTCAAATCACACCACTAGATATAAATACCCTAAATCACCTCAACTGGATATAAATATCCACGACTTATGATGCATGAACATATGACACACTATGCACATGTTCAACAACAACTCGCCATCATTGGATATAATATCCTACATCACCTTCATTTTGCATACATGCATTCACCAACAATATCACCATCAAAATTAGCATGTATGAATTCACCACCAACAATCAACATTTAACATGTTCAACAAACAACAAAACATAAACATGTTTATCACCAGTCATTCATCAAATAATCATCACCAAAAATAAACATCTTTCATATATGCAAGCACCACAATTATCCTCATCAAATTGCATATAAGAATTCAACAACATAACTCAATACATGCAATCATCACATCCAATTATCAATATTAAGCATGTATAAATTCACCATCAATAATCGACAACCTCATCACTATCAAATTATCATCAAAAGACAATACTTTCAAGAAAGTCGACATTTAAGGAATTTAACAAAAACTAAGCAAACACATTCCATTGCCTCAACAAAACACATGCACTACTCACATATGTTCATAGTAGCTTAGGCATGTGAGCATCCTAGGCAAATTCCAAGAAATCACAAATTCACATCAAGTTCGTCTCATTTTGGTAAAACTCGTACCTTCCGGTTAAATCTCCACAACCAAGTAAATAAGCTCAATTGCCTCAACTATGTATACACGTAAATCACATATGAGTGCAGTAGTGTATACATGTGCGTTTCACCGGCCAAATACGACAAAATCTTAAAATTCACAATGTTCGTCTCACTTTCACAAAAACAACCATTTGACATTTTTCAAAGCAAGACAACTTATTTCAAGTAAATAAACCTTCAATTCAATCCTAATCAATTATATAAGCATGAACATAGGCCACTTACAAATTATCAAGTATTAGTTCAAAGTTTCACCCGCGTTCGTATAAGAAATCCCAAGTTCGTATATCCCACTATTTTTTCCGAAAAACCAAGTTTCACATGATTAAGACCTTACACTAAATATACATGCTTCATCTAAGTCCATATGAATTGTAGACCAACCATGTAATCATATTTGTTTACAAAAGTTCATTTTCCGATTTATTTCCGAAAACGTCACAACTTCAAGTTTCATACCATTTAGAAAATCCATGTTTTGACCAAGTAAAATATGTTCCAATAGTAATATCAATGAAAACAGCTAAAGAACATGTTCAAACAAGTGCATAGGACCCCTACACGCTGACCCCCAAGCACCCGATCACGAAACAACACGAATGTTGTTCTTGTCAGAGCGCCTGGCGCCTAGAGTGCAATGCCTAGCGCTAGCCTCCTGGAAGTGGGCGCTAGCGCCCTACTTCAGGTGCAGCGCCGCAAAATGCACGTTTTCACGTGTTTTGGCCACGGGTTTTCGCCATTTTTCGCTCAAAAACACTTAGTTAGGTTCCTTATTCACCCAAAATGATCAAAGGCTTAACCCAAGGCTCAAACACATAAAATACACTCATTTCTCGACACTTGAACAACTAATGAAAACAATTAAAAGTGATTTTGTCAAAACACCAAAGTTTTAAACAACAACAATTCACTTCTTCCAAAACAACTCCATCAACAACAACAACTCAACTTAATCCACACCCAATCCATGAAATGACGTTAACAACAACACTTAACAACAATCACAAGTCATAATCATGAATTCAACCACAATTCAACAACACAATATCACAATTCATCAATTTGAGCAAAATTCACAAAGTACCCATTTCTATAACACTTGAGCATGCAAATTCAACATAAACAACTTAATTATCATCAAATTCACATACCCAAACATAGTACTAAAATAAGAGCACAAATTTCACCAATTAAATTCACAACAATCACTTTTCACAAATAAGCACTTTTGAATATAAGTAGAAAAGAGATTATAACTTAAAGATTATGATATAACACTATCCCCCTTACCTCAATAGAGTAAAAACCTAGCCTTAACTTCACTTTAGCTCCTTGAATCTCTACCCCCTTCTTGATCTTCAAGCTCTTCTCTTCTAACCCTTTTTCTCTTCCTCTAGCTCTTTCTCTCTACCTCTCTCAAAAGTTATGTGAAATGAATGTGAAACCCTATTTTCTCTAAAGACTAGAGTTTATATAGGCTCCACACTAATGGGCTTAACCCTTAAGATGTCTTAATGGGCTCAAAGCTCTTAATAACTAACTCACAAAGTTTCTACTCACTTACGGTTAAAAATAACGAATAGTCACCGACTCTTAACTAATTACCACAACCGACTAGTAACTTAGTAAAAATAATGGTTCCCACTTGAAACACTAAAAATAATCTTCACAGTGAAATTACTAATTTACCCTTGCTCGCACAATGAGCAAAATACCCTTCCAACACCGGATTCTAATAATCCCAACCAAAATACACACAGAGGCAATTAATCACATATAAACACATATAAAGATGAATTAAAATAAATCTAACGAAAATCGGGTTGTTACAGAGTGAAGCCTAGGGATTATATTGAGTCTAACATGGAGGAGTAACACCCGCGTGCTATGAAGTTTGTACCGGTGAAGGGTCTGTCTATCACAAACTCTTACAAAGCACACCTGGATTATATTATAACTACTGATTGCCACTTCTACTCGTACGCAGAGCACCACTAGAAACACGAGTTCTAGAACATCAACCTTTATGCTGATTGGATCAAATACGGACCTCACATGGTCCTATATCTGTCGAAGTGAGTGTTGCTTCAGTTTAGATTTCTTCATACCATTCATAAACATTCAACTTAGTCTGATCCACCTGTGACGACTTGACAACAAGTGTCTGTGGCATATACCAAATTTCTTGATCGTGTTTTGTTTGTTGAAGACTTGGGAGATTATGTGCTGCATGATTTCGAGACAGCATACGGATTTCATATTCGTATAAGCTTCCTAGGCCTGCAAGAAATCCTCCTAGGCCACCTAAGTATAAGGACCTTTATGAGATTGTTGTTTAAGAGGAAGGGAACATGCAACAGGTAGACATGGGTCCATGAATAGGCCACATCAAGGTGGTAGTTGTTGGGATACTGTCAAGTGGACAAGTAGAGTAAGGAGGTGGTAGACATGGGTCCATGAATAGGCCACATCAAGGTGGCAGTCGTTGAGATACTTTCAAGTGGACAAGTAGAGTAAGGAGGTCCAATTTGGCAGGGTCTGGACATTTATAATATGTTTTGATGTGTGCTGCAAGCATGCGTAAATTTGCAACAAAGTGTGTTATTTGTCACAAATACTTAGGATCTTTATGCTGACATATTTCATATTATATAATCTAAACGTATATTTTTAACATTCAAATTGTTAGAAAGTGATCTGATGAAGGATTTAACACAATTCATATTATATAATCCAAAATATTCTAAAAATTAGATCAAACCTTGCAATGTTTAAGTGTTCTCTGAGTATTTAAGGGAGTCTAATTATATAATCCAAAATATTCTAAAAATGCTTCAGATTAATAATCTGAACGAAGATAAAATGAAAAATTTAAAGGGCATGTAAGAGGGTAAAAAAGTATGAAAAGAAATTATCTTTTTTAGAATGTGTATGTCCAAATTCATGTTTGGAGATGGTGAAAGTAATGACTATTACTTTTCTCATCCTATCCATTTCTCGCGCTCCCTGTAAATTTTACAAAAATGCCAATGAGATTTTCGGATTTTAAAATCCCAAATGATTTTTCACTAGTTCGGATTTTATAATCTGAAATATGCTTATGTATAATCAACAATCAGAATCTCTTTCATTTCAGCAATTTTGAATTTTGCTTTTAAAAACAAAAAAAAACAAAGTAAAAAAAAATGCTAAAAACCTGTCAAATCATAAAAATACCACAAAAAATTCTAAAAACCAAATAAAACTATTGCAAATTTTTTCGGATTATTCTGAGAATATGAAAAAATTTTAAAAAAATGAAAAATGGGTCTAAATGATGAAATTTTGGATTTTGAAGGGAGGAGACCCTTAAGAAGTTCCTTTTACGGGAGTCTTGATCCTTGATTTTTTTCCTAACTTTCTGGAAAAGTTTTGGACCAATCCGATCAAGTAGCCCGAAAACCAGATTTTTGACTAAGAACAACTAATAATGGCGCAAAACAAAAGGATAAGAGTCAGGAAGATTAATATTGTCCTTAAAATTACTATCTGTTACAAACATGTTCAGAATTTGTGCTAATACAATTCAGATTATATAATCCAAACTGTTTTTCCCTTGAAAAAAAAGTGTTTAGGGGGTGTCTGAGAAATCAAGGAATGCGCCCTATTTTTTTAGGTTTTCAGATTATAAAATCCGAATTGGTGAAAAACTCATTTTTTTCACCCTATTACCAAGGAAAAACTCAGTTCGAATTTTAAAATCCAAAAATTACAGAGGCATTATTGGAAAAGATAAAGGGCGCGCGAGAATGACATAGGGTGAAAAAAGTAATAGTCCGAAGTAATGTCATTCTAATAGGCTTGAAGTTGAACCCAAAAAGAGATTTTTTTCATATTTTGGGCCTTATTCCTTTCTTGACATGATCCAATATATCACTTAACCAAGAAAATACCCAAAAGGGGGGTAGAAGAGGCAATGGTTCTAGTTTAGCCACACGTCAAAGTCATAGCCTCAGCAACTAAGGATATGAACCTCCAACTTGCCATAACTTTCCATATATGTGAAAAATTATAGGTACCAAATAAAATAAAAAACAATCAAGATAAGGTACTTGTGGAGGACTCGTGGTATAAAGTCCTATGTCACCATACAAAACATAATCCAATGGCTCACATTCACTTATTAGATCCAGCCACAAATGATATGCATTATATTATCATCAACACTTAGCAACCACTCTCCTCAATCACAAAATTCTCTCCACCCCATTTTCTTCTAAGTACCATTGATTAATTCTCAAAATCTCAAAGATATCAAAATGACTTCATTGTTCATGTCATTTACTCCAACAACTACTAGAACTAGAACTAGAGTTTTTGCACCAACTGCAACAAAGGGTACTACAAGTGCACCCATCAAAGAAGAGAAAGGTTTTCTTGATTGGATTCTTGGAGGAATGCAGAAGGAAGACCAGTTTTTTGAGACTGATCCTATCCTCAAGAAGGTGGAGGAGAAGAGTGGAGGAACAGCCAGCAACGGTCGCAAGAACACCGTGGTTGTGCCACCACAAAAGAAGAAGGGTGGTGGCTTTGGTGGCTTGTTTGCCAAGTGAAGCAATTAATTTGCCTTCAAGTTTTTTTACATGTTATAAATGTATGCATTGTTGTATTTTCTAGTTGGCTTTCAACATCTTGACCTTATGAATATATAATTTATGTTATTAATAATTATGCTTGATGTTGGTTCATACTTTATATTGTATTTACATTTTACAGAAAAAAAAATCTATTCATTATGGATCAGTTACCAACCAGGTATAATCTGTTTAACAATTTGAATTCTGTATTTTTTTTTTTCATAAGCAAATGTTAGTGGTTAATCTGTTAGCTAGAGAGAATAAACTTAGAGCTTATATCTAGAACTAATGTCTTGACAGGAGTGAGATAAATTTCTAGAAAGAATGTAACTATCATTCTAGGGACTTCCAAATATAATTTTCTGCTTCAAGTTTTAACTCTACCTTCTGCAGTAGAATATTCAAATTAAATTTCAATAGAATCAAGTGAAGAAAATGTGAAAGTCATGGCCTATGCACATGCACTGTTAACTGGTTTTTAATAAAATTTTAATCTAATTAAAGATGCAAATTCAAATGGTTTTTAATAAAATATTGATAATAATTTGGCATATGCACTATTAACTGAAATTTTTCCTCTAATTAAAGATGCAGAAGTTTGCATTCCCGTAGCCAGACTCAAGAATAATTTTATATTAGATCTCTAATGTATCCTCTCAAGCAAGAGGGCTGTTTTGCTGGGTGATCAGCAGGAGTGACATATATGTTGGAGTGTTAAGAAGATCGTAGATTCAACTCTCGACACTAATTAAATAACGAGAAACATTTGTCTTTTAAAACAATTCTTTTGCGGTGGATCGAAGATGGAACTCTTAACCATTTTACTACACATATTTTTTTCGATGTGTCACAGTATGGAACTTAGGTCACCAAGGTTATAGAACAAATTTTCATCCAAGTTATTCTAGGGTAATTGGCATTTTACCACACATCTGATACCATGTTATGGAGAAGCTGTGATATGCTTAAGCAAATGAATGATATTATATGAATATCTCAAACAATGCACACATTATTAGCACTTGATAGCTCATCTTAACAAGATGCAATAAATTATGTTTATATAGCTCTCTTACATGACATAGCACACATGTATGACACATTCAACAATAACCTTATGGTTTCACACCATTGTTATTCAGAAAACCTTATCATATGCAAGATAATACACTCTGATATATAGAAAGCACACCTGAATGGTTCAGATTCTACGAATCAAGCTTTCTTAAAGAAAAACGCATAAACTGATCTTGAGGTGTAACGGTTAAGGAATTTGATCTAGAAAAGGAAGATTGGATGTGGAAGAACTCAATGCAATCCTCAACAGCAGCTGCTCTAAAATAATCAACAGAGACACCTATAGTCTTTGATCTTCCCATGGAAGATGAAACTCGGTTCGAGGATCTTCTCACAGACGACAAGCACATGGCTTTCTTAACTCTTTCTGCAACACCCTTCAGAAACTCAATAGGGGAAAATTCTGACCTCCAAGGAATCCTTATTATGCAGCAGCACTTTCCATGCAAGTTTCTAGCTTCTTTCTTCCTTATGTTCTTTTTCCATGGCATGCTTGTTTTCTCAAAGAAGTAGTTTGTGCTATTCATTGTGTTTCTCGTTTATTTTCTTTTTTGCATAGTGATAGTATTATATAAAATGAAGGTAGTCAAAGCATTAGAGAACCATTTTGTCATGTTATGTGGCAAAAGGTAAAAGGAATTGTAGTAGGTAAGACCCAACATAACAGTTGTTAGAATAGTTAGTAAATTTTCTTTCCTATAAATGAGACATTAGTGTTTAGGTAAATTGGTCCTTGAAATTGTAAGCATCTTTGTTATTTGTGAATTGGAAAATACATCCTCAAAATTGTTAAATGTTATCTGAAATACTCTCTCACTTAAATTTTATCGTTTGAGACTAATTTGCATATAAAAATTATCTCTCATCATGTCAATTATTTAGGGATTAATTTGCCTATGTAATATGATATTTAGATCATTTAAGTAGACATTTAAGAGACACATTTGGTCTCTCGTATGATGACATTGGTGTAGGATCAACAGATAAGGATCACAAATGGTTAACAAAAAAAATTGAAAGATCGCATAATCAGTTAATGTGTCACATCACAATCTCTAACGGCAAAAGCTAAAAGAGAGACTATTTTGATTAGTACTTCGTAATTTCATAGGTGCAGTTGTCAATTTACAAAAATCATGGACTATTTTAATCAATGCTAACATTTTCGAGGATCAACTTATTTATTCACTCAACGAAAACATTTTTCATTGTGTATGATATTTTTTGCAGGAAAGAAACTATAGATGATCTCCATTAGACCCTCAATTAGGAAACATGTGTTTCTTGTGAGTTTTTGTTTGTCATGAAAGAGGTGTATAGAAGGTACAAAGACTAGTGCCAAAATGGTTGGTTAAGGATGGTGAGAAATGATGAATATTCTGAAAAGAGAACACAAATGAGAAGAGAAACTTGTTCTATTATTTCCTATTTCTGCCGCCCATTGACTATGTAGAGAACACTTTAAATGACACTTTACTTAGGGAAAGACAAACCCATCTTAAGGGATTTTGGTTTTCTGATTTGCACTTTCCTGTGGACAAATCAAAAGAGAAAACCCTTCACTTATATAAATGATATGGCTACAAATATAAATAAGATTGGATAGTTGAAAGGGTCGGGAAGATTGGATTAGTTTTCTAATTTTAAACTCTACTCCTTTTTGTCCATTACGTGTCAAGTCAATGGTAAGTGCTTGACCTTGTAATCTCGGGGAATAAAGTTCATATCCTATTGAGAACAATTGTAAAAGGTTATCATCGTCATTTAAATTACTAATAATTTCTCCTTCCCAATATCTTTTTTATAAGAGCAATGCTATACAACCCGAACAAATTGACTACGAACAAATCACAAAGCTTATGTGTTTGGAGGTGATTTGGTGTAATCCCGTTTTTGGTGGAATAAAACATGTTGTGGTGTTTATTTATTTTTTTGTTATGCCTATCGTGAATTTGTCGCTATGATTTTCTCGGAACGTGTAGCATTTTCCTTTTTAAATAACTCTAGATCTCCTGATTAGTATTTTCTCGTGCTCACCAAGTGCGTTGTCCTATGCTAGTTATATCAAAAAAATTATTTTTTAATAATTTGCTTTCGAATTTATATGTTTGCGTTGAAATTGAAATTGGCAGATTTATATAAGAAATTAAGTTCTGCCATATTGAGTTCGTTGTAACCTATTAACCATATTTGTTCCGACTTAGACTCCAATCTTTCACCTTCCAGAGAGTTGGGTGAAAACAATGGCTTACAAAAGCCGAAATAATTCTCATGTGCTGCAAGGCCTAGATTTACCTAGACGGTCGCAGAGGTTCCAAGCTGCAGGACTCTGCAGCCGCTCAAACTATACCTCGACAGTTGAATAATGACCGATATATAATGATGATGCTAATGCATCTTATTGCTAAGAATTGATAAAGACGGTACCAAACATGATGATACTAATGTAATTTACTGCTGAGAATTGGATTACACAACAAAAGTAGAATAAAAGATGGAGTTCTTAAATGTTATTCAAAAACTAAACTTTGCATTATTCTATAGCTTGAAAATACTTCACCATCCAGACAGACAAGTTGTGTAGCTAGCTCCAAATTCTCTCAAATTGTTTGCCCCATTTATATAGTCCTGTAAAAATCAATGTTGAATAAGATAATTTCATATCAGCTGACAGTAATCTAGATAAAGTCAACTGATAAGTGATAAGCAAACACTTTCATGAAATAGTAGCGATGAATTAAGGTGTGTTCTAATGCATAAATTCTGTTGTTATCGAGGGAATAAAATTTACTTTCACAACTAGTCTTTTTACAAAAAAGGTTATATAATATACTAAGCCTTACCCTTCCTTAGAACTTAAGTAAGATTCTGGCAAGTAAATCTCTCCACCAACTTCACCATGTTGTTCTCCACTGATCCTAGATCAGTTGACAGCAAGTGGACAATGTTAGCAAATTCGAGAAACTCAGAGACAAGGTAAAACCGGTCCACATTCCAAAACCTGTCCTTATTAATCTAACATTAGTCACGAAAAATTTACACCACAAACGCGAGATATAAAGCAAATGCCACAGAAAGAAAATAATAAACTTAATTTTCATACCTATCCTTGGACTTATATTTTGCGGACCACTAGTGTCATAGCTATCAAAGTGTGATTCATCACCAGACAGGTGAACTCGTCGAAATGGAACTTTGATCACATGACCACTTTCCTCATGAACGACTTCCCTGAAAACATGATGATATATTAATAACAGCGCGCATATAGCAAGTTTGGTAATAACAGGCACAGAAAGTCAAACAATTTGTAATCAAATTCCATTGTTATTAAAAAGTATGTATATAATGAAAACAAAGTTTACCTGGATTCTTTTGTGCTCTTTGGAAAGCACTCTTCAAAGGAAGGAAGTGAAAGAAATTCAGGAGAAGCAGGGTCAACAGTGTGCTTCTTTGGTTTGGTTTTGTCTGCATTAGTAGTTGGAGGATCGAATGCCAATGTGGCTCTAGGTACCAAAGCAATGGAAGATGGAGCTAGTTCCTTCCTCCAAGCATTTGAAGTGCGTGCAACAACGTCAAACCGAGGCAAGAACACAGAATTCGGGAACTTTGATTGAGAAGCATGGTTGCCATTCTTGAAAACAACTGATGTCGCATTGGCATGCACAGACGCCATTTTGATGCAGAACTACAAAAAGTCAAGTTTTCCATGTCAAATTTTCAAACAACTGGGATGGCATGCATATAAAATGTGTATATATATGATATATGTATGCACAGATATTAATAGATTCTATACCAAGAAATTAATTTAAAATACAAACTCTAGAGTTCACAAATCACTTGGCTAATCAATTTTGTGCTTTTGATATAAAAAATCCATATCAAAACCCCTAACAATGATCTTAGTTAGTTTTCATCATACTTATTCAATTGGAAAATTTAATGTAATCGGTGTCGGGTGTCCAACAATGTCAAGTGTTAGATATTAGACACACATTCAATCTAAAGTGTCGGTGATACATAGTTTCTTCCTGAAACAAATTGGAATGGTTCAAAACTAGAATGGAAAAACAGAGGCACTCTCTTATGAAACACTCACTTCTGATTTCTAATGCTTGAATAATGAACAAAGTGAATTTTGATCTCCTATTTATAAGAGTATGAAAACTAAAAGGATTACATGCAACCAACCAAGTGTAAAGAGGAACACATGCAACAAGTCATGTGTGATGAGAAATACATGCAACAAACCAAGTGTTGTTCATGCAATAAATAAAGTGTCAAGATAATTACATGCAACATGTCAAATGTCATTCATGCAACAGACGAAGTGTCAAGAGGAGTAAATGCAACAAACCAAGTGTTATTCATGCAATAAACCAAGTGTTAAGAGGAATGCAAACAACAAGCCAAGTGTTACCCATGCAATAAATCAAGTGTCAAGAGTAATTAATGCATGCAACAAGCTAAGTGTTATCCATGCAATAAACCAAGTGTCATGAGGAATACATGCAACAAGCCAAGTGTCTCGAGGAATACATGCAGCTAGTCAAGTGTTATCACTGCAATAACCCAGGTGTGATGAGGAATACATGCAACAAGTCAAGTGTTATTCATGAATAAATCAAGTGCCAAGAGGAATACATGCAACAAGTCAAATGTTATTCGTGCAACAAACTATGTGACAAGAGGAATACATGCAGCAAACCAAGTGTTATTCATGCAATAAACTAAGTGTCAAGAGGAATGCGAGCAACAAGCCAAATGTTACGTACCCATGCAATAAGCTAATTGTCAAGAGTAATGTATGCAACAAGATAAGTGTTACCCATGCAATAAACCAAGTGTCATGACTTATGAGGAATAAATGCAACAAGTTCGGTGTCAAGAGGAATGCATGCATAAAGCCAAGTGTTATCCATGCAATAACCCAAGTGTCATGACTCATGAGGAATACATGCTACATGCCAATTGTCAAGTGGAATACATGAAGCAGCCAACTGTTACCCGTGTAATAACCCAAGTGTCATGAGGAATGCGTGCAACAAACCAAGTGTTATTTATACAACAAACCAAGTGTTATTCATACAGTAAACCAAGTGCACATCTTGCAACAAAGTTAGATATAGTGCATGCAACAATGCAATATTCAAGTGCGGATCCTACAAAGGTTTGGTCTTCGATCATTATTTGGGCTTCTATCATTTGGATCAATATTTAGGCCTATGTTGTTCTCCCCGGGTTGGAATGTGGGCGTGGAATTTCGTATTTCTAGGTTTTTGGACATCATGAACATGATGGCAATGTCTATTTTTGCCAATTCGGACGAAAAATGGAGTGTTCTATATTAAAGGAGGTCCAAGGGTTTGGGTAGATCATTGTAAGGTTTAGGAGGCTCTCGGATTCATTGACCCATCGAATTGATTGACCAAGCGTGGTTTTCTTGTAGGGTTGGAGTTGGAGGGGCTACATCAAGAATTGTTGAAGGATTGGTGTTCTTGGTTGAAGTTGCATATCTCAAGGAACAATGTTGATGTACACATTTTATCGAACATTTCATAGTTAGGAGTCAACAAAATCCTTAATCCTTTGGAAGATGATTTTTTTTCTACCCCTTAACTCTTTAGTTTCTATTTTTTGATTGAGTCAATTTTGGGTTTGAAAATTGCTATGCTTGCATCAAAAGGGGATTCATATGATCCTTTTTCTAAATCACGCAATTGAATTAATTTGTGTTTTTGTTTTTTTCTGTTGATAATTTGACTTACATATAAACTAGAGTTTTAACAAGTTAAGTGCTTTTCTTTGTCAAAAAAAAAGTTAAGCGCTTTTCAAAATAAGTGAGTACTTATTTTAGTTTATTGTGCAATAACTTTAAATTAAGTGATGTTTAAATTGAAACTGAGTTAGGCATAATCACATGGACTAATGTGATTTTGGTAAAAGTAAAAAAATAATGTTTGGAGCTTCAAAATCAAGGTATTCCATAATTTTGTCAAATTCACTGTCAATCCAGTTGTACACTAGTTGGAGTCGGATACATTCTCAAGCAAAATGGTCAGCTTAAAAACATCCAAACTTGATGCTTGTCATGAGATCCTTGTTGAAAATAACACACTTCATATTTGCATAGCACACATATACGACACATTAATGGAAAAGTAACCTTCTAGTGTTACACCATTGTTGTTATTCAGTAATTCTAACCACTTTCAATAGGATAAACCCTGATATATGCAAGCACACATGAATGGTCGATGGTTCAAATTCTATTAATCAAACTTTCTAAAAGAAAAATGCGTAAACTCTTCTCGAGGCGTAATGGTTAAAGAATTTGATCTAGAAAAGGAAGATTGGATGTGGAAGAACTCAATGCAATCCTCAACAGCAGCTGTCCTAAAATAATCAACAGAGACACCTATAGTCTTTGATCTCCCCATGGAAGACGACGAAACTCGGTTTGAAGATCTTCTCACAGATGACAAGCACATAGCTTTTGTTACTCTTTCTGCCACACCCTTCAGAAACTCAATAGGGAAAAATTCAAACCTCCAAGGTATCCTTATTATGCAGCATTTCCCATGCAAGTTCCTTGCTGCTCTCTTCCTAGTGTTCTTTTTCCATGACATGCTAGTTTTCTCAAAGAAGTAGCTTGTGCAACTCATTTGTTTCGCTTTTATCTTCATTTTGCATGATGATTGTGTTATATACAATGGAGGTAATGAAAAGAAGAGGGAATAGTTTGTCATGTTATGTGGTAAATGATAAAAGGAATTGTAGTAGGTAAGACCCAACAACATAGTCGTTAGAATGGTTGGAACTGAGGAAATAGGAAGGTTCTGATTTAGTTAGCCATGTTGATAAATTTTCTTTTTTTGTGCAATGAAACATTTTTCATGGTTGAGACTTGAGAGATTGTGTATGAATTTTTTATGATCTTTATTAGACCCTTAACTAGGAAACAAGTACGTGTGTGTTTTTCTTGTGAGTTTTTGTTTGTCATGAAAGAGGTATGTAGAAGGTACAATGACCAGTGCCAAAAAGGTGGGTTAAGGATGGTAAGAAAAGAGGAATATGTAACTAGTGAAAAGGAAACAGAAATGAGAAGAGAACTTTGTTAATACTTCACTTGAACGAATAGGTTAGGAGACATTTAGACGCCTCAGCGGTTGGATTAATCTAACGATGGATATATAATACTATCTCCATAAATATAATACTATCTTTAAACCAAAAAGATAATGTGAGCTATATTTTATTAGACATGTAAGATTAAAATAATGCATGGACTTGATGAGTTTGGACTGTGTGCTGCCACAATCGTTAGATTGCACGCAGTCAACCACATCGATGACCGTTTGATCAATATTGAACGATCAATATTTCAAACTCGTATTTTAACCCAAATGATTTGGGTTAAATCCATACTTCACATAGTTTCGTCAGTGAAAACTTCACCTTTCATGACCATGAGACATTTAGTATAATTTATGATGTATTATAAGACCTTCATTCTATATATTAACAATAGGAAACTAATAATTCAGATCATGCAGTATATTCTTCAAGTTCAGCTACTTTCCAACCGTGAACTATTGGCACGACCAACATGCTGTAGCCGCTTCTGCAACTAGTATATAACACATATTTCCTGCAGAAATATAACAAAAACGAAAAAAATAATGCACGCTCCCTACGCAGGCATCACCCTGATCAGGTTCGAAGGGACTGTCTCAGCCCGAACTGCTAGCATGCTAGCTTAATAGCCAGAGCTCATGCAGATACAGGCACCCCTGGTGCATCTCACGAGTTAATAACTTCCCAAAAGATAAAGATTGTAACAAACAAGATGATTTGATAGTAATGCAATTTATTGCTGAGAATTGGATAACACAACAGAAGTAGAATAAAGATGAAGTTCTTAAAAGTTGTTCACAAACTAAACTTTGTATTATTCCATAGCCTGAAAATACATCACCATCCTGGCGGGCCAGTTGTGTATCTAGCTCCAAGTTCTCTCGAAGGATTTGCACCATTTATATAGCCCTGCAAAAAAAGTACTTGGATTATGATATGTGAAGTAATCAATCAAAGGGACCACGTGATTTGTATAATAATGTGGATTATGATTTATGAAATATTCTATATGAAGTTTTCTACTCAATAATAGTTTTCTTATTAGCATCTTTATATACTTGATTCACAACTTATTGTTTTAATCTATATTAAGTGAAAATGCAAGGCTTATCAAATTTTTTATACAATATACTAAGCCTTACCCTTCCTTAGCACTTATGTAAGATTCTGGCAAGTAAATCTCTCCGCCAGCTTCACCATGTTGTTCTCCACTAATCGTTTTCTTCGCAGCAAGAAATTCTGCACTCATAGCATTCATTCCTTGCTTCAAAGCTTCCTCAACATCCTCCCCATACCCATGTTTCTCAGCATACTTTCGGACATCCTCAGTTATCTTCATAGAGCAGAATTTAGGGCCACACATCGAGCAGAAATGTGCCACCTTTGCACCTTCTGACGGCAATGTCTCATCGTGGAAGGACATGGCTGTCATCGGATCCAATGACAAAGCAAACTGGTCCATCCACCGGAATTCAAATCTTGCCTTGCTTAAGGCATCGTCCCATTCTTGAGCGTGTGGATGTTGTTTGGCTAAATCAGCAGCATGAGCAGCAATCTTGTAAGCTATAACTCCAGCCTTCACATCATCTCTGTTTGGCAACCCGAGATGTTCTTTTGGAGTCACATAACAGAGAAGAGCAGTACCAAGTGCACCGATATTTGCAGCACCAATAGCAGAGGTGATGTGATCGTAACCAGGGGCAATATCGGTTGTTAAAGGACCAAGAGTGTAGAAAGGTGCTTCATTACACCATTCTAGCTGTTTTTGCATGTTTTCAGGAATCTTGTGCATTGGAACATGTCCTGGTCCTTCATTCATCACCTGTAAAGTAGCTCAAAGTAAACAAAAAGAAATCATGGTCTCCAGAAATATATTTACGGTAGTTAACAAATCAGCTGATGATAGTCGAAATATATTAGGATATCATATGAAAACATTTTATAGCTTAATATGAAAATAATTTGACTTTATTTTATCTTTTGTTATAGAAAATTTTATATACAAGAACTTATATGGTAAGTGCTTAAGTAATTAAGTTGTTTATTTAAACAAGACTAAATAGAGAAGATCACCATATAACAAAATCTAGTTAAAACCATGGTGCACTATTTTAGTATGACTATAACAACTGGATTCAGCAGCAGTGGTGAATTCAAAAGCGGCTACCTAAGTCAATAATACTAAAAAATATGACTAGAATTGTCGCAATAAAGTCCTTGTTATTCATACTACATAATCAAGAATGAAAAGAAATGCGGAAAATGGATATGTACATATTAGGTCAATATCAAAGTTGAAGTTGAGGTGATATTAGTTTATATTGCCAAAATATATTCAGTATAAAGCTATAAAGTTTGATAATATATATATCACCTGTACATCCTTTTCCCATGCTCTACGAGTGAGTTCTCCTTGTGTCAAAAGCTCGGCAAATTGAGCTGTGTCATTTGCATCATAAATGGATCCAGGTCTTAAACCATCACCAATGGATAGTGCCACATCATACTGATTGCAGATGTCGAGTATGTCATCCCAGTGCTCATAAGCGAAATTCTCTTTGTGGTAAGCTAAGCACCACTTTGCATGAATCGATCCTCCTCTCGAAACTATTCCGGTCATACGCTTTGCAGTTAAAGGAATATACCTAAGAAGTACTCCAGCATGGATGGTGAAGTAATCAACACCTTGTTCAGCTTGTTCAATCAAGGTATCCCTGAAAACCTCCCAGGTAAGATCTTCTGCAATTCCGTTAACTTTCTCAAGTGCTTGATAAATAGGTACAGTCCCAACTGGTACGGCAGAGTTGCGCAAGATCCACTCTCGAGTTTCATGGATGTGGCGACCAGTTGAGAGATCCATGACTGTATCAGCTCCCCACATGGTTGCCCATTGAACCTTGTAAACTTCCTCTTCTATAGAGCTTACAACTGCAGAATTTCCAATATTTGCATTTACTTTCACCAAAAAGTTCCTTCCGACTATCGTCGGCTCTAACTCCAAGTGCTTCTTGTTGGAAGGGATAATAGCTCGTCCACGAGCAACTTCTGACCTCACAAACTCTGGGTTGAGCTTCTCACGAGTCGCGCAATAAAGCATCTCCTCGGTAATGATTCCCTGCTTAGCATAGTACATCTGAGTGAATCTTGGAGCACCGATTTTTTCTCTCCTATCAATCCAGTCTTTGCGCAATTTTGGGAGTCCTAATTGAAATACATGAAAACGAAACCAACTAAATTAATTAAATTTTCTAAAGACTTAATGTTAGTATACATTAGCAACCAATCTAAGATTCATATATCATATTACTACATGATATTCCATGCTAAGTTCAGGAAAAACAAATGTGGATAAATAAAAACATGTAAAATTGGAAATGCTCAGTTGGCCAAGTTTCACTGTTAATATATATTGCAAAAATACGAAGTATGATGCTTCAAATTTGATACAACAATGGTTTACAGAAATTAAGAGTTTGGTCAATCGAGAACACGTGGACAATCGTAGCAAATTGAAGAAACTCAGAGACAAGGTAAAACCTGTCCTTACTAGTCTAACATTATTCACACAAAAACATACCAGAGACTCAAGATATAAAGAAAATGCCATGGCGAAAATAAAAACATGATTTTCATACCTATCCTTGGATTTATATTTTGGGGACCACTGGTATCATAGTTATCAAAGTGTGATTCATCACCGGACAAGTGAACTCGTCGAAATGGAACTTTCAGCACATGACCACTTTCTTCATGAACGACTTCCCTGGAAACATGATGATATATTAATTACAGCGCTCACATAGTAAGTTTGCTAACAAAAGGCACAGAAAGTCAAACGATTTGTAAATCGAAGCCTATTGATATTGAAAAGTATGTATTTAATGAAAACAAAGTATACCTGGATTCTTTTGTGCTCTTCGGAAAGCACTCTTCGAAGGAAGGAAGAGGAAGAAAATCAGGAGAAGCAGGGTCAACAGTGTGCTTCTTTTGTTTGGTTTTGTCTGCATTAGTTGTTGGAGGATCGAATGTCAATGTGGCTCTAGGTACCAAAGCCATGGAAGATGGAGCTAGTTCCTTTTTCCAAGCATTTGAAGCGCGTCCAACAACGTCAAACCGAGGCAAAAATGAAGAATTCAGGAACTTTGATTGAGAAGCATGGTTGCCATTCTTGCAAACAACTGATGTCACATTAGCATGCACCGACGCCATCTCGACGCAGAACTACAAAATTCAATTTTGAATATCAAATTTTTAAACAACTGGCATGCATATAAAAAGTGTAAATATATGTTATCAATATACATTAATATGAATAGATTCTGTGTCCAAAAAATTAATTTCAAATACAAACTCTAGAGTTCACAAATTACTTAGAAAATCAACTTAATGCTCCTGATAAAATAAAATTCATATCAAAACCCCTAAGAATGATTCTCACTTTTCATCATATTTATTCAATTGAAACAGTTAAACGTAACCAAATGTGTCAGTGTCAGTCAGTGTTGTATCGATGTTGACACTGACAGGTGTCGAGACATCAAACACGCCTTCCAGCTGAAGTGTTGGTGCTATAGAGTTTGTACATATAACAAAATGGAAGCAAGATAGGATTGTCTTTAGATCCACACATCATTGTCAATTTCCCAATTCTCAATTATGCTTTTTAAACGACAAAAAAGATTATTTAAAACTAAATAAAAATACCCAAAAATATCCAGACACAAATTCACAAGGGGTTGTTGAGTGAAGATTCCTTCATCTCAAAAAAGCAGAACAAGACAAAAACATAAACTTTCAAACAACATCTTCCATGCCCCTTTTACAAAAAAGATATTATGACAACCAAACAAGTCATATTGAGATGCAAAAGTTATCAAAAGAACATCCTCATATTTAAAAAAATATATAATAATTAAATTAATTAAGTTAAAAATAAAAATGACCCCTTAAGTGGAATCACCTACAAAAGTTTACAACACCATAACTATTGTAAATAAATCAATTAGATTTAAATTTTTCTTAGGGCATGTTTGAATTGAGGATGAGTTTAACATAGTCACAATCAGATACCATAATTTTGACAAAATATAGATTTAGAACATCAATAAAATCACTATTTATTTCATCAAACTCAGCATGAATCCAAACATGCAAGCTTATAATTTGTGTCTCTAATTATTAAATTACACTATTTAATTTATATGCTTTCTCTTTTGCATGTATAAATCAATTAAAGTGAGACGATATTTTCCATGCAAGCTCAATTTCTCCCTATCTCACTGCTCTAAAATGCAATAAAAAACCAAGAATAAGGTTATAAAAAAAAATCAAATCAAAGACACATCAAACTTGTCAAACAAAAAAACATGATCATATATGTCAGATGAAAATGAAGTGGTCTGTAACAAACGAGAGAGAGAGAGAGAGAGAGAGAGAGAGAGAGAGAGAGAGAGAGAGAGAGACCTGAGAAGCTGGTCTTATCTGCAGAAATGAAATGGCCAGTGATTGAGAGAGGGAGTGAACGGTTCAACACTAACGTTGGAGAGTGTCGTGTATTTATATAGAAGAAAGAGAAACACACACAAAAAGTGGCACGGGACAAATAAGACATGACGTGGTTCTTGTGATTCTTACTACATTTTTTACTACAAACTTCCATTCATTGCAATTTTCATGTGCTCAAAGGGTAACTCTTTTTTGTTGTTGTCTTTACTCAAAGGGTAAGTACCAGTATCTATCTATGTACTGTTTTTTAGGATAAATTATGTACGTACTTCTATAGTAAAATTTACTTAAAATAAAATATTAAATTATCTTGTTATCAAGCGCTTTTAAGGTTAGTGACGAAGCCACGACAAAAATTTAATCATTTATTTTTAAGATGATGTCCTCACTTTTTGTAGTGATTCTATTCAAGATGCTCAAACCATTTACGGAGTGCTTAATTCTTATGAGTCTATTTCCGGTGAACTTATCAACTTGGATAAATCAAAAATCTCTTTCAGCCAAAATGTACTTGATCGTAAAATTTTGTTCTAAGGTTGGATGCAAATTAAGGTTGTTGAGTGTCGCTCGAAGTATCTGGGGATACCAAGTTTTGTTGGTAGGTCTAAGCAACAAGCTTTCAATTTTGTCGAAGATAGGGGATACCAAGTTTTATTTGCTTGCAATTTCTTATGTAAATCCCTATAAATGTGTTGCAAAATTTTTTTTGTCCAAACTTTATAATAAAATAATCCTGGCTCTGCCACTGGCAGTTACAAGTAGAGTAAACCCGATTAACAAAGAAAATCGTAGTTTTTCTTCATTATGTTTGGATTTTCAATTTTTTGGTACGATCAATTTTTCATTTTCTTCCAAAGTAATTATCGTATTTGATGTAATGGTTCTTCTTTAATAGTTTTAAAATCTTAGTCTTTAAATATGTATATCAATTTCATAAAACAAAACTCAATTATGTGGAGAAGTTCCTGAAGTAACATTTTCAAATTAAAGATTTTGGCTTCTTAAAAAAAAAAAAAAATCAAATTAAAGATCTTGATCACTTACATTATTTTGGGAATTTAGATAGCTTCATCCCTCAAAGGCATTACTTTGCCTTAGAGCTTGTAGATGACTATGCATTACTTTGGCCCCGTTTGGATTGGCTTATTTTGAGCTTATGTGGGCTTATCTACTCCCATAAGCTTTTTTAAAGGTGTTTGGATAAATAAATAAAAATAGCTTATCATAGTTTCATAAGCTGCTTATGCCATAT
>Ga0228710_1002536_pt1 | contig 28836 bp, 15 predicted proteins | sample MedpolnodulmetaG_FD_177995 | JGI IMG/M metagenome (GOLD analysis project Ga0228710, IMG submission 177995) | Root nodule microbial communities from Medicago polymorpha collected in Santa Monica, California, United States - pink nodules | ecosystem: Host-associated > Plants > Roots > Nodule... | reverse complement strand
AATAAAATAAAAAAAATTAAAAAAAAAAAAAAAAAAATACTAATACAAATTGGTTTGATATACTAATAAAGTACACCCCAAAAAAGTAAATAGGTTACAAAATATGTATAAAAAAAATTATCACACCAATTTTTAACTATGTTTACGTTGTAAAAAAAACCTTTAACTACCTTTCTTTTTCTATTTCAAAACTACTCCAATACTTATTCACATTAATTCATAGCAAAGTTTAATCATTAGAATGGTTGGTTACAATTTTTATTTATTGCATGTTATTGTCCTATTCAAGAATGTTGTGTGTATAAATACATATTTTGTGCATGTGTGTTACATGTTTGTAGTATACATTTTGGTTTTGGATGATCGTCACATTCTATAAGAAACTTGTGAATTGTGTGTATAAATACATAATTTGTGCGTAGATGTTATATGTTTGTAGTATACATTTTAGTTTTGGGTCATCATCGTATTCTCTAAGAAACTTGTGAATGGTAGATTTCAAGTTTGTATGGTGATTTTTGTTTATTTTTCTGATATGTCTCGGTTATTCATAAGTTTATGTGATAGGATAGAGACTCAAAGTTACTCTATATATATATTGGTCAAATATTTTATCTCTAATTTTTTAATTGAAATGAGAATCAAAATACATTGATCGAATATGTTATCTCTATTTTTTTTACAATTTACATTAGAAACGATATAACATTTCTTAGTAAACTTTTATAACTTTTTTTTCTTTTTCTTATTGTTTCATCATTATAGATATAACTACTATTGAAGTGGACAAAGGAGGATGTTCCAATTAGTTGCATCTTTACTACTCATGTAACATGTGAAAAATCGCATATATACACATGTCTGTAACTATAATATCCACATCAATAAAATCAAATATTATGGAAATTGTATTGCGACAATTTCATATAGAAGGTGATATAGAAAAATTGTAATGTTTTCTTATTTTTAAACATAAAATTTGTATTGGTTATTTTTAAATTTTGAAGTTTGTGTGTGTATATATAATTCATTATGAAAATATTGTTATGATCTATTTTATATAGTAGAAGAACATAAGCATATATATATATATTAGTTATCTTTTATGGATTTTACCAAAAAATAACATATAAGCATAAGTTTAAAAGTTCATAAGGCATTGCATTCAAATAATATGATAAGAGTTTGTATAATTGTACCAATCATATCTATACATAAAAATCTATTTTGCATTATAATATTGATTATGTGTTTTTTCTTTCATTTCTTTACTTATCGATGTACCATTGTTATTCCTACTATAAAAAAGAACTTTTTCCTTAATTTAACTTCGTTTTGTGTAGTTTTGTTCGATCATGTATAGTTGTGATTATATTGGATAGAAGAACCTAATATTTTTTTAAAGGAAGAACATAATCATATATAGTAATTTCATATGGATTTACCAAAAAAAATAACGTGGAACCATAGATGGGAAGAGTGGTAGAAAGTTTAAAGGTCATAAGGCATTGCATTCAAATATAAAAACTAAAGCATTTATTATTGCACCATGGTGAACCAACATACAAATATTTGCACTATTAGAGTAAAATAGAATAGTGTTTTTAAATTCTACCATATATGTTTTTAAATCTACAATATAAATCCATATAAATTCTTTTATTTTTAAACAACACTCCTATTTTAATATAAATTAATAATAACATAGTAATAATTTTACTGCATTTCAAAATATTATCAATTATCTAATTATATAAAGGCTTAAATATTGCAGTAGTCCCTGCAAATATGGCTCGGTTAAGTTTTGGTCCCCGTAAAAAAAAATTCAGAAATCAATCCCTTCAAAAATTTCTGTCTTTTAAAAATACCCTGGACCCATTTAAGCCATGACAGGTCACCAAAATGCCTATGTGGCGCATGCTGACTGGGTATTGTGCCCACGTGGCATCTGACGGTTCATTTTAAAATTAAAAAAATTATTTTTAATAATTGAAAAATCTATATTTGTTTATAAATAAAAACAATTATTTAAAAAAACAAATATTTATTTTAATTAAATTAAAAAGGCTTATATAATAGAAAGGGGGGAAAATAGAAACCCTAGTTTCAGATTTTCCCCCAAATCGTTCCCATACCTTTCTTCATTCCTTCATCTCCTTCCATTTTTCAATCCATCCCCTTCCTTTTCTAAATTCGTGTTCCATTTCGATTTCTAGAAGATTGTTGAAGATGTCGAGCAGTAGAGGGGGAAATTCAAACAGCAGAGGTTCACATTCCTTTTCGATTTCTATAAATGGTGGAAGTCCTAGAAATGTTGCAAGGGTTGCTGCTGCTCGAAATCCAGAACTGATGGAATCAATGTTACCAGCTTGTGGGTGCTATCTTCCAATGAAGATGTACATATCTACCACATATGAGAACCAAGGGCGTAGATTTTGGAAATGTCGTAATTGGAATAGGAAGGTTAGTGATATTTAAGCTTGTTTGATGTATAACTGATAACCATTACTGATACTGAATTTCTGATTTCTGATTGTTTGATGTTGTAAATTGTAGCAGAGTGCTCATACTTGTGAGCTGTTTATATGGGATGATGATATTATACCAGGGGTTACACCCATGATTCATGTTGAACCTGTTATGGATGTGTCAGTGGAGCAGGAGAGGTCAAGGAGATCAGGGGTGGAAGCAGTCAATAGCCAAGAAGCTTGTCCTAAATGCAGCAACATTAAGAAATTATGAAGACATTTGAGTCCATTGAAGTTGAAAAGTGGAAGACAAAGTATAGGGCTGAGAGGAACAAAGTGATGTGAATGGCATTAGGCTTGATGATTAGTTGGTATTTTTTTTGTGTGTATGCTAAGAATTGATGATGTAATGTGGTATGGTTAGTTGGAAATAGTTGTTATTCTAGTTTAGTTTCTGTGTTATAAATCAAAGTTGTAATGGTTTGGCCAACAACATTTATAATAGTTGTTATGCTAAGTTGTTACTTTAGTTTATGTGTAATGATTGTAAGTTGTTGTGAACTGAATGAATGGAAATTGAATACCATTTTGGTTACTGCTTAGTGAATTTAATTACGTGCTTTATAGTAATAACTGTGTTTAAAGCAGTGATAACTATGATAGCAATGAGCTTTCATAAAATAGTCATTGAAGACATTAGCATTCATAAAACAGATGACATAAGTCATATAAGTCAATACATAGTAAACATATGGCATAGTAACAGCCATTACATCCAAAATAGAAGGCATTGTTTTGGGTCATTACATTAAAATAACATGCACCAAAATAGAAGGCATTGTTCCAAGCCATTACATTATAATAATAAAGTTGTCATTACATTATAATAATAAAGTTCATAAAACACTTAAGCATCCTCAACTTCTTTCCCAATTTCAATTAGATTTGTCTCCATAGTTCCTGGTGCACCTGGTTTAGGTTGTGGCCCAAAGTAACAAGTTCTGCCACTCCTCCTTAAGTTGTTAAGATTATATTTTGGTACATTTGCAGATGACATTTGGTTAGATGGCTCACACCTTCTTCCATGCCATGTCATTATGGTCTTTGCCCTCTTTTTCAGATGGTTAACATCATAGACCATCTCAGCATGTTTTTTCTGTCAATATCAACACTCAGTCAAAATCAAACATATATAAAGTGACTTCAATTCAGGGTGATTGACAGCTTGAGAATACATACCTTTCTATGTACCTTAGCAGCTTGAGCATTCACATTGTGGTTGGCAGCTTCAGCACTCACATTGTTGTTGACAGGTTCAACACTCATATTGTTGTTGACAGGTTCAGCTTGAGACAATGAATTCACATCTCTAGTTTTCACATTCTTGGGCTTTGCTGACAGATACTTGGATGCCACAGTTTTTGATTTCTTATGTGTGGACTTAGTGGGCACAATTGGAGCAACATTGTTAGCAGGTTCTGCAGGAGGTTCTGCAGGTTGAGCAGTCTCAGTTGGGTCATTTTGAACTGGTTCATCCTGTCTTACATTCCTTGGTGGTTTCCTCTATGAAACAAAAAATTAGATTGATACATTGTTATTATGTGTATGTAAACATTGTTATCCTAAAAAATTACCTTTCTCTTCTGAGCCTCTGGGTTAACAGTTGAACTCTTGCAGTCTCTATTGTTATGCCCCAATTGGTTGCATTTTGTGCACCTATACTTTGTATTTTGCCTCTTATATTTCTTGGCATCAGGTTCATCAGGTTCCCTCCTTCTTAGCTTCTTTGGTTTTCCTGGACCTTTCTTGTAGGTTGGAGGAAGCATATCTTCCACTTCAACATTTGGCCACATGTCTTGTCCATTGATTGCACTAACATTAAAGCTATAACATATCTCATATGTTTCTTTTGAGTAGCAATCATCTACATAATCTTCTGGTTTCCTTGACCTTTTTCCCATTGCAGCTACAACATGCCTACATGGGATCCCCACTAACTCCCAAAAACCACAAGTACATGTTCTCTTTCCTATATCAACTATGTATTGGAAACCTCCATACAACTTTCCAACCTCAAATTCATCAGCAATCCTCCAAGTTGGTATCCATTCCCCACTAAGTGCAACCTCCCTATCAAGTATTTTCCTAGGCATTGGCATTATCCTATGTTGCCAAGCACCAACCTTAGATCTAAGAGTTGAAATTCTATTCATCAAATAAGTTCTAATCCATTCACACATAGATATGACTGGTTTGTCTCTAGCAAGCAGGATTGTGGAATTAAAAGATTCTGAGATATTATTCATTAAAACATCACATTTAGAGTAGTAGGTAAATGCATGCTTACACCACAACTTCGTATCATGCTTCATAAGCCACTCCCATGCTCCTGGATCTAATGCCTTAAGCTGCAGCATCTTCTCTTCCCATGCCTATAATAGGTTGCTTTAGCTGCCCCATCATCAAATCCCTAATTGCAGTCCCTCCACCAAACTTTTTCTTGAAATTAGCATAAAGGTGTCTTAAACACAGTCTGTGTTCAACAACTTCAACTAACTCATCAAACACAGACATCAACCCCTTAAAAATCAAAACAAAATAATTATCACATACTCATGGTATATCAGTAAAGTAAGTAACAAAACAACAAAAAATAGATAAGAGTATGAAGTATACCTTTTGCTGATCTGAAATGAAAACTCATTTCCTTGCAGTCCCTATATCTTCAAGTAACAGTGTTAAGAACCATCTCCAACTTTCTTTGTTCTCCACTTCAACAATACCAAAGGCCAAAGGATAATATTGATCATTACCATCTCTTCCAACAGCTATCAATAATTGACCACCATACTGTGTCTTCAGGTGACACCCATCAACACCAATGAATGATCTGCATCCAGTCAAGAACCCTAGTTTCAAGCCTTCAAAGCAGAAATAGAATGAACCAAATCTTGGCTGAAGTGTTGGTACTGGTCTTTCAGTGTTGATTTTCACAGTGTTTTTGTTGTTTACCCTCAAAATCTCAGCTGCATACCTCCATAACAGTGTGTATTGTTTGGCAGCATCACCATCAATAATTTTCTGTGCATCCTTCTTTCCTTTCCAAGCCTTTGCAAAGGTAACTCCCACAGCTTGATCCCTTCTTAGATCTTTCATGATGTTTGTCACTCTTAACTTAGTAGAAGAACCAAGCATCTTTGGTAGGACAGCTTTTGTAACCCACTTAGAGGTAGCAGATCTATTTTCCAATGTCCTTGCACATGTGTGGTCCCCAGACCAAGTTTTTATTCTATAAGTGTGGGCCCCACCAACTTGACTACACAAAGCAACAAAGTCACAGTCATTTTCCTGTTCTTTCCTATTAACAGACCCAACCTCATCTTCTCCAACAATATATTTGGGGAAAAAAACCAGACCACCATCACCATCAATAACATCATGCTCAATGTATATATCAACCTTTCTTTGTTTCAATGCAGCATACTCCTTGATTGCATCAGCATCTTCATCAGCCCTAACTAGTTTAAAACCAACATCTTCTTCAACAATCCACCACATCCTAAACCATTTCTCATATTTAAACTCTTTCCATATATCTTTGACATACCCTCTCAACTCAAAATAAGACCACTTATCATTATCTATATCCACCACACTTTCTTTCCCACCCTTGTACGTTATAACCCAGTCCCTTACAAACAACCCTCCATGATGAAAAACAACCTTGATAGACATACTACACATGCAAAAAAAAACAAAACGAAAATGTGTAAGACAATCTGAAGTTTTGGTCCCCACAAAAGACAACAAACAAATGTAAACAACACATTGATTTACACAACTACTGCAATTAAAAATCATAAATAGGGTTACCTTTCACTGTAGCGAAGTTTGAGACAATCACAGCCGTCGAACCCTTGTCTCTTGCTAAATCCCAGCCGTCGAACACCAGATCTTGATAAACCTCGGCCGTCGATTCAGTGTACGGAGAAGGTTCTCCAAATGGATGAAGGAAGACGACGAAGAAGTCAGATTGAGCTCAGTTGGGAGAAAGAAGAATATGGAACGATTTGGGGGAAAATCTGAAACTAGGGTTTCTATTTTCCCCCCTTTCAATTTTCCCCCCTTTTTAATTTTGTTTTTTTAAATAATTGTTTTTATTTATAAACAAATATAGATTTTTCAATTATTAAAAATAATTTTTTTAATTTTAAAATGATCAGTCAGATGCCACGTGGGCACAATACCCAGTAAGCGTGCGCCACATAGGCATTTTGGTGACCTGTCATGGCTTAAATGGGTCCAGGGGTATTTTTAAAAGACATAAATTTTTGAAGGGACTGATTTCTGAATTTTTTTTTTACAGGGACCAAAACTTAACCGAGCCATATTTGCAGGGACTACTGCAATATTTAAGCCTTATATAAATATGGAAATTGCTAAAGTGTATAACAGGGATATTCGTGTAGCTTGTGTAACACCCCGTTATCCCAAACTTAATAATAATAATAAATAATAAATAATCAAAGTTAAACACGAACGGACATGTCACAACTAAAACAACTTGATAAAATATCAAAACATAACAGTGGAATAGTTTTCAGATCATTAACATCGTAAACATCCAACAACAATTTATGGCACGAAAGGCCTCAACATAAAGTCAACAACATTGTTCAAATAACAATAAAAAGGCTCCACAACATAATTCTAAAATTGATACATAAGGAATTATGTTGTGGAGCCTTTTTATTGTTATTTGAACAATATTGTTGACTTTATGTTGAGGCCTTTCGTGCCATAAATTATTGTTGGATGTTTACGATGTTAATGATCTGAAAACTATCTCGCTGTTATGTTTTGATATTTTATCAAGTTATTTTAATCAAATAGTATTTTATCCTATTTAAGAAATCTTGAAAAGTAGTGGGACATGCCCGTTCGTGTTTAACTTTGATTATTTATTATTTATTATTATTATTAAGTTTGGGATAACGGGATGTTACAATTGGTATCAGAGCAGGTCGGTCCGTCCGGCCAAGTAGTTGAGTCGCGTAGTGTCGTGTGACAGTTTATTACTGTCATTATGTTGTCCTAATTGTTGTGTTACAGCTTGCATGATTGAGTGTTTCAGTTAGTTTTTCGTTCTCTCTCTTTAAAGCCATATGCTTTTACTCTTTTGTTTTTGTTTAAAAAAGGAGAAGATAAACAAATTGATGCTTTTACTCTTTAGTTTTTGTTTAAAAAAAGATGAGATAAACAAATTGCTTCAAAATGAAATTATGCAAAGACTTGAGATTTCACGTTTAGACATACAAATTGTAATTTTTACTTGGGTTAAATATATTTTTATTCTCTATAAAATTACAAATTTTTTGGATGAATCAGGTATCATATATGTGCAATTTTATAGGGACTAAAAACATATTTAACTCTTTTTACTTTATTAATATTATAAAAACACGATAAAATAATAAATTTTTGTGTGAATTAGGTATCAGATACGTGCAATTTTTTGTGTGGATCGGGTATCATATGCTTTGTTTACGACACAACGCTTTTTCAAACTGAATTTAGACGTTAAGCAGGAAAAAATCTGTTACCATCTAATCTAAATGTTTTTAAGTGTAAAATAATAGGTCTAATACAAAATTTAACATATAACATATTGAGATTAATTCCCTAAAAAAACATGTTGACATTAATATTATGGAATATCATTATTTTTTCTTTGGTTCCAACAAAATATAAGTGAATGAGATATCTGAGAAGAACAGATAATGCTTCGTGCATATGGTATGACAAATATGTCGTGCCATATAGCATTACTCTATAAATATATAGTTATCATAAATTTTATTTTCTCATTTATAAAAAAGTAGCAAGTATTGTAATCAAACCCAACTATAAAAAAATATTATAATCAAACCCGTGCAACACACGAGTTATATATTATGCGATAAAAACCAATTAATAATCAAGAGATAAGACTACCACAACCACCACCATTACAACTCATAATTTTATTAGAATTGTTTATATTGTTATTTTCGTTTATATTTGAAGTTCAATATCACTTCACGTAGGCACCTATAACTTTTCATATTGCAAACTCCAATCCACAAATAGAACATTCAAGTGTTTTAGGCTTTGATAATCAAGATATGAAGAGTAAAAATGAGTGGAAAAACAATAATACAAAATTGAAGATGAACTATCCAATTGTTACTTAAAAGTGATGATGAACAAAACACCTACAATTTATCACTTAGTTCTTGTTTTCAAGAGCACTTGTTAGATTGACTTATAATAATATGGGTTAGCACACATAGCTACAAGTTAATCATTGTATCATATTGATGCTTTATTATTATGTAGAATTTTATTTAATTAGTTGGTCTGTGACGATGAAATAAATATAGTATATTGAATTTTATATGCTTCTTGTTCAATTCTAAATATGTGTACGGTATACTTTCTTTTAATATTTAGGTGGAGAAATATTATTATCATTTCATTTGCAAAATTGTGAAAATGTTTGAAGCAATTGATGGAGAACTGTATTTCACAGCGCAGTGGTATTATAGAGCCAATGACACAGTAAGTTATCTTTTTTGTGTTTGTACATACAAGTTTCAACCACAATTATGTTTGATCATATTTGATTTTTTTTTCTTGGAAATTGATCTTGTTGATTTAGTTTGAATACATTATACATTGCTGGTTATCAAGCAACTTGATCATCCTATCGAGCCAAAACGAGTTTTGTTTTCAGAAATTCAAGATGGCAACAAGAACATTCTTCATAAAACAAAGAGCATAATAACTATGGTTTTATTTTCTCTAAATTAACATATACCAAACATGTAAGAGTGGTCATAATAACCTCACATGATATATTAAATTTTAGGGTTAATAGGTCCTTATCCCCCTGTAATATAGGTCATTTTTGGTTTTCCCCCCTGTAAAATATTTTTTTTGATTTACCCCCTGTAAAATATTTTTGTTTTGATTTACCCCCTGATAGGTCAAACAAAAACGAAAAATTCCTGAAAAAAATAAAATAAAATTGGTTTTTGTTTGGCCTATTAGGGGGTAAATCAAAACAAATATTTTACAGGGGGTAAATAAATAAAAAATATTTTATAGGGGGCAAAATCGAAAATGACCTATATTGCAGGGGGGTAAAGACCTATTAACCCTAAATTTTAAAATAGTTCATGATTGTGCACTTGTTAATCAAAATATTCTTAACATTAAAATGCTATGTTAATCATATCATTTTTTTCTGCTAATGTTAATCATATCATATTAATTCCTTAATATATTTATCTATTGTCATATCAGTTCATGTAAAAAAAAGAGTTACCTTTAACATTAATTGAATATTTTAACATCAAAAACTATTTTGATTAGTAGAGTGCATAATCAAAGATTACTTTGAAATTTTGATACATTGTTAAACTATTTTGCCTACTCGTTACCCATTGATGGATGAAAATAACTAATTACCCATAATTTTTATTTATCAACATTGTAATATTTTTTAAGAGGAATGCTAGCAACACGCATTCTAACACACACTTTTCAACACACTCTCTTTAATTAGTTAAAATTCACATGGGTCCCACCAAATCATGTGGGTCCCATATAAATTTGGTGGGTCACATGTGAATTTTAACCAATCAAAAAGAGTGTGTGTTAAAATATGTGTTGTTAGCATTTCTCATTTTTTAAACACACATTCTATCAAATCACACAATATTTTTTGTCAACTTTCTATATTATATCTCCACAAATATCTAAATTGTGAAATGTGGTTAAATGTATCATGTAATATATGTGCATAACTTTTTATACTAACAATACATACACATTGAATCTAATTTTAAATACAAAATTATAATTAGAGTTATTTATTTAGCTATTAGTCTAGCGAACAAAACAAACTCAGATAAACATACACATAAGAAGGGAAAATTGGTTATTTGGGTTCAAACTCGAAATTCTATATAGAAAATGCCCACAATTAAATCACTAGCTTGTATCAACGAAGATTAATTAATGTTTATTTGACGATAACACATGTGAAAAGTTTTAAGACAAGGTCAGTTCAACATATATTGAGACCTACGGTGAATTTTAAGATGAAACCTTTATGAAAATCATAACAGTGCTTTAGTAAAATTACTTTATATTAATTAATGTTTTCATACGTTTTAGATGCAAAACCATATATTAAACTAACGTAATCAATTTCATTTGATATTTCATTTTTTATTGATCACAAAATCAACCGATTTAATCTTTGTTAATGTAGTATTAATTTTAATTATTATTTTATTAATTTTAATAGATTATGAGGTCTTTTTGTAAAAAAAAGAAAAGATTATGAGGCTTTTTTATCAAGCAGATATTTTTTTCAACAACAGAATATGCGAATTTTTTGTCAAATATATATTTTTCAAGGCCTAAAATGATTGTTTTGATGACCTTATCCTTAGATCGATCCTGTTGAGAGATGTCTTCATTCACATTTGCCATATTGATATTAGAAAAAACTTTTTAAGAATCGGTAAGAAAGTGATACAATGATCAATATTTTTTATCCATACTAAATAATCGAATATGATATATATGTGTGTGTGTGAAAATTTTCACAATATTATTTATGTATACAATTTAATTTTTTATAAACATACTATCTTTTTTTTTTATACATGTACAAAATTTCCACCGTCGTTTATCAATTACTAATCTATATCGGAAAATTTATTGAACACACAAAGTAAATTCTCTCTTTCTAATATTTTTTTTCATATGCCCGACCCAAACATCAAACTCTCTGACCATTTAGGCACTTATTTAAGATGTCAAAATATTATATCACTTTGATCAATCTTTTTATGGCTCCCTTAAAGAAAAAGAGAAAAAAAAAGTCCTAATAAAGGACACTCCTGGGTGAACAAATCTTAACTCAACTGGCAAAAATGTCAAAATTGTTAGTCGAACGTTGTTATTGAAGTTCGAACTCCGGTTCCTCCACTTATGTGTGTGAGTTTCAATAATTATTTATTTTTTCGTCCATTTACAAATAAAATGATACTCCTCGAGGGTCTGCTAGAAATGTGAAGACAAACTAAGAAACCATTCATTAACCATAATAAAAGACTAAATAGTTTGTTCCAAAATTTATAAGGATATCCACACAAACATTACATTCATGAAGAGTATGTTTCAAAACAAAATTTCAATCTTTTTCATACTCCCTCTATTTCAAAATGAGTGTCGTTTTAACTAGAAAAATAGTTTCAAAATGATTGTCGCTTTTAGTTTCCAATGCATTAATAACTTTTTCTTTTCAAATGTACCCTTCACTTAATACTATATACACTACTTCCAAAGTATTATTTGCTCTTTAATGAAAAACAAATCAATAGTTGATTAGGATAATTTGGTAAAATAACATCTCTCTTTCTTTTAGTTAATGCATTTTTTAATATGAGTGTAAAAACTTTAAACGACATTCATTTTAAAACAGAGGGAGTTCAACCATAACCTTCAACATATTAGCTTAATGGTGATATTGATACGTTTTCGTAGTCCCTAACTGAACCACATAAAGGAAATCCAAACAACAATTCATTTTTTCTAAATCCCAATTGCAACACATTTTAATGCCATTTGAATCAATCTATTGTTGGTAATTATATTATAAACTTGTGTATGTATATTTTGAACTTTTTTTTATACAAAAACAAAATTAATTTTGTTATTCATAACTTCAATTATATTATAATATAAGATCACATACACTTATCCCGTTGAAAGTAGGGTCTAACTCATCTTTACAAAACAAACTTATAAAGTGAGGAATGTCTCTTTTTTTACAAACTTTTATCAAGAGCCTTATCTATCTGATGTGGGACTTGGATTTTTCTCAATACCCCCCATACCCAACACTCTTGGGTTTGGTACACGTATATAAATGGTGGGTGACCCGATCGATAGACTCTGATACCATGTTGAAATTGAGGCCTAACTCATCCTTACAAAATTGACTTTTAAGGTGGTATCAGAGCCTCTTCCAAGATCCATTGGATCATCTGCTACCAGGTTTTCACTATTGGGCCACCCACTATTTATGTCCACAAACCAAGCCTAATAGTGCTGATCGTGAGAGAGTGGGTTAAATAGTCCCACGTCGGTTGAGAAATGTTATGAATAAATGGTTACAAGTGGAAAAAATCTCCACCTCACAAACTAGTTTTGTGGAGTTTTGTTAGACTCAACCACAATTCTTAAGATAACTCTAAAAAAGATGGCATATGGTCATGAACTTGGGAATAAGCGTATGATAGTGCCACTTTGCCTAAAAAATTGAGTAACAATATTTGCTTGTCTCCGAGGTTTGTGTAAAACTAAAGGAAACTTATAGCATATACTTTAAAATTGAAACTAAATTTATTATGTATGTTGTAAATCATTTGCTTATAGTGGAGTTCAATATACACCCGTGATAAACTCATGTTACCAAGCCAAATAATTGTCTCCTCTAAGCCCCATGCCTCTGCTTCGTGAAGTTTTGGTAAACCTCTATAAGAAAAAATCTTTGCTGCCATGAAGTCACGTTTGTCATCCATTATACACTTCCCTATACCATATCATCCTTACTTCTGAAAGATTGCCACATCGACATTGCACTTCACCCTTCACTTTAGGCCTTTCCCAACAAATTCTATCAACAATGATCTAGATCCAAAGCTAAGACATCTTGCATTGCTTAGTATTGTTCTCTTCAATTACGCACATGTTTCCACTCGAACAAAGTATTATAAACCAACAATTTTTTCTGATAATATAGAATTAAGAAGTTGAAAGACAAAAAGCCACAAATATTTTGATTTTGATTATGAGTATTTGAGTATACACTTGTATAAAAAAAAAATGGAAAAAAGATTTGATTTCTCATAGTATATTTTTCCTCACATACATACTCCGTACTCTGACAACGACCACTGAAGGATGGTGGCACATGCATGCTGTCACATCAACCTCAAACCAACGTCCTAGATTCCACGTACGGAAAATCCAACGGCTGATCACATTTCACTCCAACACAAACTTTCTCTCTCTTCTCACCTCTGCACCATGTCCCATTTCTGTCGGGACCCCCCTTTATATATGGCAAAGACTCTTCCTTTTACTTTTCTTTCTCTCTCTTCTCTCTTCATTTCAAACCCAAAAATCTCTCACTTCTGTCTCTATCAGAAAGTGATTGGCCACAAAACAAGGACTTTACTTCATTACACTTCAAACTCACTTTCTGTGTTTTTTTTTCTTCACATTCATATTCTCTTCTTCAGTTTCATTTCAATGGTTTTCTTGAGTAACGTGCCACTTTTCTTCATGTTTTTGTTTATGTTGATTGTATGTTTCACTTGGTTTCCTCTTTTGGCTCATAAGGGTCATGGTTTTGTTTAACTCTGCTTCATAGTTGTTCTTATTAACAATAACAAAAACCCTTTTTGCAAAGAAGGGTTTTTTTATTACTTTTTTTAAGGTTTTTTTTTGGTGGGGTTTCTTAGTTTCTTTTGTTTGTTAATGATTTTGTAACTATTCACATGGATCCCATGATGTTGGTTTTTTAAGGTAATGTTTGATTATAGAAATTAGTGTTTTTTTGTGTGTGTGTTGGGATGGAGTGCGTTGGAAAGTGGGAGAGAGGAATGAGTGAATGTAATAATGGGTTTGGGGAAATTGAGGATGGGGACTCTGAGTTAGGGTTCAATGTGTCTGTGTGATTGCTAAAAATTGTGTCTTTATAAAGAGGAAAAAAAAGGGTATAGCTTGTGTGTTTATGAAGCTTTCAACATCAGGAATGAGTCAGCAGGGTCATGAAGGTATCATTTTCTCTTCTCTCCTATGTTTTTTTTTTTTCTTTTGTTTTTTTTTTTTTTTTTGTGAACTAGTATCATCTGCGTGCAATTACAGAGATTAATCCCTCAAGCGAACTTTAGTATCATCTGCGTGCAACTGCATAGATTAATCCTTTGAGCGAATTTTATATATGTAGAATTGTAGATGAATATTGAATAGTATGTGGTACCCTATTCTGAGCTCCTTGTTGGGGGGGTCTGGTGTAAGTTTTATACATGTAGTAGAATTGTAGATGAATATTGAATAGTATGTGACTATGTGTCACTTTCAAAACCCCCTTTTGTTTATGCTTCAATATCATTGCTGTTTCCTTTTTTGTATATTTGATGTGTTATGGTAATAGGAGGGGAGAAGAAGTGTTTGAATTCTGAGCTATGGCATGCATGTGCGGGTCCCTTAGTTTCTCTACCAACTGCAGGGACTCGTGTGGTTTACTTCCCTCAAGGTCATAGTGAGCAGGTGCTATTTTAAACTCTATTTCCTACTACAACTCCTTATTGTTTCAGTGTTGTCTAGTTTTGCATGCTACGAGTGGTACATAACTTTTCTTGAAAACTTTGGTTTGAAAGAGACTCAAATGTGGCAGTTTCTTTTTGTTGTTATTGGAAGTTGTTGAACTGAACTTTTGCTGAACAATGATTCTAGGTTTCTGCCACAACCAACAGAGAAATTGATGGACAAATACCGAATTATCCTAGTTTACCGCCTCAGTTGATATGCCAACTTCATAATGTTACAATGCATGTGAGTACAATATTTATATCTTCATTGTAGTTATGATAGTTGTGAGTTAGTTTTATCTCCAATAGAAGTGAATGAATTCAGTTAACTAGAGCTTGTGTTAATTTTCAGGCAGATGTTGAAACAGATGAAGTGTATGCTCAAATGACGCTACAGCCGTTGACTCCGGTATGCCATCCTTTTATTCTTCGACATGTTGTTTTGTTCATGTAATGAGACTTTTTTTTTTTTAAATGTGTTCGTAATTGTGCTTGTAGCAAGAGCAGAAAGATACGTTTCTTCCTATGGAATTGGGGATTCCAAGTAAGCAGCCTACAAATTATTTTTGCAAGACATTGACGGCGAGTGATACAAGCACACATGGAGGGTTCTCCGTTCCTCGTCGTGCAGCTGAGAAAGTTTTTCCTCCATTGGTAGTGTCCCTGATTTTTTTTTTCCTTTCTGTTTGGTTCCGGTTTGATATGGATATATTTCTCTTCTATTTGGGCTCTGCAGGATTTCTCACAGCAACCTCCTGCTCAAGAACTAATTGCTAGGGATCTCCATGATGTTGAGTGGAAGTTTCGACATATTTTTCGAGGTTAGTTTCTAATTCATTGTTGACTCTATATATGTTACAGGATCTTAGTTTGGTTACGTTGAAGTTTTATAGTTTCACTGTATACAGACTTTCCATGGCACTTCACACAACAAAAAACTCGCCTCTATTATGTGGTCAACAACTTGTTTTTTATGTTCAGTTGTAACTTTACTTGAGTTGTAGCTTGAGAATTGCTTATGCAATCATATTGCAATTTAATTAAATGTTAGTTGAGGTGATATTAATTGTGATTTCAAGCTTATTTGCTTGTTCATGTCATTTTATATGCATGATCTATATATTTGAATATGATTTATATTTGGGTATTCTTGTCCTAGGTAGGATCTTGATCTTGACTAGCTTGATCTCTTACGCACAAATTAAGACAATTTTATTTTGGGATCTTCGCCAGAATCCTGATGCGCAATTAATTTAGTCAAGTTAGTAGTCACTGGTGATAGCATACCATTAGTGACTTCAAGGTCTGGGAAGCCTCCTTTTTACACATGTATTATCATCATGTACATATAGCCACCATCTTACCAACTTTTGCTTATAAAAAAGGATACATTTAACTTGGTACTTGTGAGAAAATTCTGTTATACTATACCTATCATGAGTGCTGTGAATATGTACGAGAAAAATTCATAAGCTCCAAAATTACAACTATAGTAAGTTTTCAGCTTGCTCATTATCAGCTGTCCTTAAAATTGTGACCATCAGTAATAGTGGCTGTCATCTGCTAACATCAAATATCAATCAATCCGTTATGAACAAATGGTGCAGCGAAATAATTAGATCTCTCAAGTTTGAGTCCCTTGAGAAGCCTTAATATGTGATATTAACATGTTTTTTTAACCAAATCAATAGGCTTAATATGGTACTTTGCAGTTATAATTTGAAAACATAATGCTAGCGTAAGAAATTAGTGCATATTTTGGATTGACAATGAATTTGGCGAAGTCATGGTAGCACCGTGATTTTGTTAAGCTCCAAAAAGTAGATTTTGCTAAAATTACAGTATCCCAAACTGCCAATCCAAATAATAGTCACATAGTTCAACACACCCCTAGGGAACTGCAAACCAATTTGCGGTACTTTTACGTATTGGTTTTCACAAATTTGTTGACAGTTCACACAAAACCGAGCACCGTATTGAGAAAGCAATATCCAGTTACATTGAGTTAAAAATAGCTCAGAAAAAGAAAACATAGTATAGATAAAAATTTAATAACTGCATTGGAAAATGGCCACTTTTAATAAGCGTCGGAACACTGGGACCACATGTGCATTACATCAACATTTGGTTTGCACACTTAGTACTACAGTCAATACAACTTATTTATAGCCCATTTCCCTTTTGGTTGCTTGCCAAACTTTCTGATGTGGGACTTAACTGTTTGTTTTAAAAAACTACAAAATTCCTAAAAAACACTATCAGGAACAGAATGTAGGCATCATCATAAATAACTATACTTTATCTATTATTATTTCACCTATTTCTTTAAAAATAGAGAACTAATTTCTAAAATTAATTTACAATTTTTATCAAAAATACTATCAGTATATCATATTATAAATCATTAATAGCTTTTACAAAAAATAATCTAATTATAGAGCACTCAATTGACAAGAGAATAGTGCTTTTAATATTGTTATTAGCAAATTATGTTTCTCAAAGTTAATTTTTATTGATAGTTTTAATATTTATCATCATTTATTGTTTGTGACCAAATAATTTTTTTATTCATAGTGTACTGATTAGTATATTAGAACGTACCTCAAACTGAAATAGTGTTACAACTATGTATACTCCCACATACCTAATACTTTGATTGAGGGTTACGTACCGCATAGCCGTACTACGTACCAAAGCGAATTGCAAACCAGGTGACTTTTTACTACGTTTTTGAAGAAGGTATAAACAACTTTAGAATCATTCAAACAGAATCCTATCTGATATGAAGTGAAATGGTTCTGTTCGTAAAGTCTATTAGTGAAGTTATTCTGTTAGGAAATTGGTCATATGTAAAAGGATTGATTCAAAATTTCAAATCCTTTTAGATTATAATGATTTACCATATAAAAAACACAAGATAGTTGAGTTACTGGCTTTGCCACTTCTTGGCTAACGTTACACTGCCAATAATCTCTCAACGTGAGGTCAAATCAATTGATTTTTGTCTGTGAAAGTTGATTTCTATTTCATAGAAGGTCAAGTAAACTTCTAAGTCACCTGATAGAAAAATTTAGCAAACACAACTTTTGGGTTCACTGGTCTTCATTGCCAGTGATATTAGATTTTATTTGGTACCTTAGTGGAACTTCTTTGTGTCAATTATCTCACAAATTTTGTTGCATTGCACTAATTTGTAATATTAACGAAAGAAAACAGCTATCGGATGTCATAACTATTTACTTGAAAAAGAAGCTTTTGGTTTTCTACCATCGTTTTAATTTACTTTAGTGAGTAGAGAGTTTGCCCTTTTTATTGGTTCAAAGTTAGCGTTTCCATTCTAAAACAGAAACATAACACTAGGTGGATTTTTTTTCTTTTATTTTTTAAATTAGATTTGCTATGCGTCTATGCCTAAGTCATTACGAATCACACTCATATTTGACTTGAGATTGTTAGCTTTATTGTAATTTATGCGTGATATGATAGGTGTATTGCTTCCTTATCATTTCAGGACAGCCAAAACGACATCTTCTTACCACAGGCTGGAGTGTATTTGTTAGTGCAAAAAGACTAGTAGCTGGAGATTCTGTGCTTTTCATTTGGTATGCATTCTGTTCTACCTTTCTGAATACCTCTTATTCCTCATCGATGGTGCAAACTGCTTGTTTATTGTTATTATAATATTATCTGTATTTTCATTGATAGGAATGAAAAGAATCAGCTTCTTTTGGGAATACGTCGTGCCAGTAGGCCACAAACTGTTATGCCATCATCAGTTCTTTCAAGTGATAGCATGCACATTGGACTTCTTGCAGCTGCAGCACATGCTGCTGCAACTAATAGCTGCTTTACGGTGTTCTTTAATCCAAGGTTGTTTTGTTTTCTAAATTTTTACTTTTGATACTTATTTGTAAGAAATCATAACTTATCTTTTGAAACCTACATCATGGGTAGGGCTAGTCCATCCGAGTTCGTCATACCACTCTCAAAATATATCAAAGCTGTGTACCATACACGCGTTTCTGTCGGTATGCGTTTCAGGATGCTTTTTGAGACTGAAGAATCAAGTGTCCGCAGGTACTTGTTGCCATCAATTATTTTTTTCTTAACATATATTGATTTGGTTTAAATTGTAGACATAATTTTGTTAGGATTATCGTAGTTGTATTTATAGATGTGTAGTATGACAGAAGCTGTACCTTTTAAAATTGCCAATGTATTGTGAGGTTGATATCGATATCTGCATCTATACTCTCTACCGAGGCAAGTTTATTGATTACTGGATTTATAATTATAAAGTATATCATTTAATAATTATTTGGTAGGATAATCATAAACGTGTATTACATAAGTTATGCCTTTTTAAATTGTTTTATTTTATTATGAGATTGATTGATGTGGCATCTACATCTATATTCTCTAAGGTGGCAAATTTAACCTGGATTAAGGTTATTAAATAGATCCACCAGCTACTGTTTGATTTTTGTTTTGAAAAATTGGTATCCGGTCCAAGAACCGACTAATCCAGGGGACCTATCCCACAAGGCTATTGGTTAATTAACTGGAAAGAGAGCATTTGCTCATTTTTTTTTTATCACCTTTAAATTTTGGGATCTGAGGAGCAAAAAAGGTTAGCAGTTACCACATGAAGGTAGTCGAAATAGAAACCAATCTGCAAGGGCCATTGTCTCGTACTGCGCCTGCGCCTGTGCTTACATGTTTTGTTTATGGGACGCGAGCCTCTTACCGTGGCCCCAAAAAAACTTAGGATTTGAATTTAGTAGCTGTAATTAAGGGAAAAATATTATACTTTGATAGTTTGGCGCTCATTGTTGTCAAATGCGACCCTATAACATTTTAGCATAGGGGATTTTGATGAATCTGCTATGAAAACCACGACACTATTCTAGTTTTATATCAAAGCAATAGCGACCGCTATTCCGGTTTCTGCTAGTTCATGCAGCTGAAATACCAAAAAAAACAATTTTTAAGGTTTTTTAAAATAATAAAACAGAAGAATCTGCATGTGTGGCAATCGTGATCTAATTTTTGTAAGAGTGCTAGCAACACTCTCTAACACACTTTCCAACACACTCTTTTATTGGTTAAAATTTATGTGGGTCCCATATAAATTTAGTAGGATCGATATGAATTTTAACCAATAAAAGAAAGCGTGTTAAAAAATGTAACTAAAAGTTTTAAAAAATGTAAGTAAAAGGGTGTGTTGCTAGCATTATCATTTTTATAATAGAAAAACGAGTTACGGAGCATTAGTCCTATATTCACCTTGGTATGTAAAACCTTTCAATATATGAGCCATGTACTGCCTCAATTTCCTTTTTTATTTGTATGCAGCATGCCTTTTTTTGACATATAATTGACTTATTCAACTACTATGCGGTTTCCATTAGTTTTCCACAATGCTATCTGCTATTTCAATTAACCGAATTTTGGCATTCCTCTATTTTCTGCAATCCATTATTGACAGGACTATACTATATTCCCTTTACTTATGCATGTGTCACCTTGTTTGTGCAGGTACATGGGCACTATAACTAGCATAAGTGACATGGATCCTGTTCGGTGGCCAAATTCTCATTGGAGGTCTGTTAAGGTAAGCAAGATCATCACAATGTAATACATAAAATTGGATGGCAGTTTATATGAAAATGTTCCTTTGAAACATAAGACTAAGGGAGAATGTTAGCACAATGGTAACTTTGCTGTCTTGGGATTTTGATTTCTAATCGTGAAGGGGGGCCTGTCTTTGATAAATAAACCTTTCAAGAACACTTGAAATCTCTAATCCTGTTTCATAAAGTTTACTTTTGTATTCCTTTTCATCCTTAAACCATGAGGTTTTTTTGTAATTTGTCTGGATTACTACCTGCATATTTTCTGCAATCTTATCACCTTCTCGGTCAACTAGTTATTTTCTTTTTACATAACCTGGAATACAGCAACACAAATCATGTTCAAATTCAATAGGTTTTTAATTCACCTTCTTGACTAGGTTTTAATCGGTTCAAGGTTTCAGCGTAATTTGTATTCCATATATTAGAAAGGTCTTGGCGAATTTCATTCAATGTTTTAAAAGTTTTAACCTGTTTATCTTGTTTCATCCATTGTGCATAGGTTGGTTGGGATGAATCGACAGCTGGGGAGAGACAGCCACGGGTATCGTTATGGGAAATTGAGCCTTTAACTACATTTCCAATGTATCCATCACTATTTCCCCTTAGATTGAAACGACCATGGCATCCTGGCACTTCTTCTTTTCTTGGTACATATTTTTAATATTTTTTTATTTGCTTATGTTCCTTTTAAATGTGATCTGCATTGTAGAATCAGTATTTAAGTCCGTCACATGAATTTTTTTTACGATTCATATTTCATCCTATCGTCGTGTCCAAAACCTAAGGGCATTAAATTTCCTTATGTTCATCTACATTTAATTGCCCTAGTGTCTCCTACCCCCTCATTATGAAAGTTGGCTGTGGTGGTTTTGAGGACACTTCTTTTGTCTCCTTTCTTTACAAAGGATGTTGTTACAGATGGCAGAGATGAGGCAACTAATGGACTAATGTGGATGCGAGGCGGTCCCGGAGACCATGGTCTTAATTCCATGAATTTTCAAGGTGCTGGATTGTTACCCTGGATGCAGCCAAGAATCGATCCAACTTTGCTAGGAAACGATCATAATCAGCAATACCAAGCCATGTTAGCTGCTGCTGGTTTGCAGAACCAAGGGAATGTAGATCTATTAAGGCAACAGATGATGAACTTTCAACAGCCTTTCAATTATCAACAATCAGGAAACCTCAGTCCTATGCAGCTTCAGCAACAGCAAGCAATTCAACAATCCGTATCGACTAATAATATCATGCAACCACAAGGCCAAGGGTTGGTGGAGAATCTTTCTCAGCACATCCTTCAGAAATCGCACAACAATCGAGAAAACCAAACACAGCAACACAGTTATCAAGATTCAGTTTTAATTCAAGGTGATCCGCTCCATCAGAAGCAACACTCTAGTTTGCCTTCACCGTCATACTCAAAACCAGATTTCATAGATTCAGGCATGAAGTTTTCTGCTTCAGTTTCACCGGGTCAAAACATGCTTGGTTCACTTTGTTCTGAAGGGAGTGGCAATCTGTTGAATTTATCCAGAAGTGGTCATTCTATGCTGACTGAACAGTCACCTCAACAATCATGGGCCTCAAAGTATTCACCTTCGCAGGTCGATGCCACTGGCAATTCGATGTCGCATGTGCAGTATTCCGGAAGAGATACATCAATTGTACCACCACATTGCAACTCAGATGCCCAAAATTCTGTTCTGTTTGGGGTCAATATCGATTCGTCTGGCCTTCTGCTCCCTACCACTGTCCCTCGTTATACTACTGCATCAGCTCATGCCGATGCATCGACAATGCCGTTAGGGCAGTCTAGTTTCCAGGGTTCTCCATATCCTTGTATGCAAGATTCATCGGAGTTGTTGCAAAGTGCAGGGCAAATTGATACGCAAAACCAGACACCGATATTTGTGAAGGTATTATTCATATATATTATAATTAGCTGCAGCTTTTTCAGCCTTTTATTTAAAATTAATTGTTTAGTTTTATCTTTTTCACAGGTATACAAATCAGGTTCTGTAGGGCGCTCACTTGACATCTCGCGGTTCAACAGCTATCACGAGCTGCGGGAGGAGTTGGCTCAGATGTTTGGAATTGAGGGGAAATTTGAAGATCCTCTTAGATCAGGCTGGCAGCTTGTATTTGTCGACAGGGAGAACGATGTTCTTCTCCTTGGAGACGATCCGTGGGAGTAAGTATAGAGTTCAAATTATACAATACTACTTCCTGTGTCATATTAAGTGCCACATTCAAATTATTTGTGTCCAATATTATGTCATTTTAGATTACCACCGAAGTATTAATTTTTTTCACTAATATACCCTTATTCTTTGTATATTAACCAATCTAACTATTCCACTAACTACTATTAATAAGAGTAGTTCAGTAAATGAAGCTTATTTTAGCATAAAAATTAGTACATTTAGTGCTTTTCTTAAAAAATGTGCATAACCTTATTATATGACGCTTAATATGAGACAGATGCATATTCTATGCTATAGGTAATTATTTATTTCAATTGACTAAAGTTTTGACATTTTGTTGTTTGGTTTGTGGATAACCTCTTGTAGATCATTTGTCAATAATGTTTGGTATATCAAAATACTTTCCCCTGAAGATATTCAGAAAATGGGAGAAGAAGCCATAGAATCCCTTGGTCCAAGTTCTGGACAAAGGATGAACAACACTGGTGCAGAATCTCACGACATTGTTTCTGGACTACCATCATTAGGCTCACTTGAATACTGAGACAATATCATAAAGTATTCCTTCAGATCCCACGGTCAAATCGACAACTACTATTGTTAGTACTACTACTATCGTGTATTTGTTACTTATGTTTGAGCACTACATATCAACCTTGCATATTCTGAATATACTATGTATTGTCTATTCCATGTTTACTATTATTATTTGTATCAGGATTGTTGAAATTATCGCAAAAGAAAGACGAAAAACTTAGGGCAAACTTTTGGACCAATTTGTAAACTTGTGTGCCAAAAGCAGAAATATGGTGTTACTGCTATTGTTGTAGCATTTGATTAAATCTTGCATGAATTGTACAGTTAGAAATCTAGGAAGTATGAGTAGTGTAGTTATGTCAATGTTTATATGCTTCCCACACGAGTAGTTGAAATTTCTTTCACTTCATCGTAGGATTTTACGCTGTTATTCCAACTACCACAGCATTTCACTGTTTTAAACTTACAAAACTGCTTACAAAACTTCTTGCTTTGATGGTCACATTAAACCCATGATGATTACCCCTTTCCGTCAACATTTCTCAAAACACGTCTTTTGTCTGTATTACACAGTCCAGACGTGCAACAAACACCTTTTTACACGTTAGGATTGTGTAATCCGGACAAAACTTGTGTTTTGAGAAATGTTGAGGGATTGGGGGGATAAATTATCTAGATCCATGGGCATTAGACAGAGATTGTGTTGACGCAAAAGCTAATATTTTTCTTTTAATGCATCTTTCTATTATATATAAAATTTTGCACTTAACTTTAGAGGAATCACAATTTTGCACTTAACTAGTTGTATTTGTGTATTGTCTGTATTATTTGACCATCCCCATCAAGCTTTTCTATTCGTATCAAATTCATGAATATTTTTTTAACATGCACGGGGGTATTATTTTGAACAGTTTTAGACCAAGGTTAGAATTCCAAGTAAAGCTATCTGTAAATATTAGTTTTCTAATTTACCCTTCATTTTATCACAAGTACCTTATATGAAACTAAGTTAATATTCTATTTTGTGTAAGCTTTTGCTAATTTTATTTTGATTTATTTTTAAAACAAGTCACGATGAGATAACATTATTTATTCTTTTGATTTGGAAAAAACAAACAACCTATCTATAATTGTTAAGCCAGCTGTAATTTATATCCTAACAAGAATGGAATTTTTTCCAGTCACAACCTAGACTTTTAAAAGCACATACATCAACAAGACCAAACACTATTTTTTCTCATCATCATTTTGAAGAATGCATTATTGAATTGACCATAGAATAAGCTATCAGCATTAGTCATATGGAATCTGTGACACATTGTCTTGTTTCTGTGGCCGTACCATTGTTTTTGATAGAACTAGTGTTAGCCAAGATCATTTTTTTCCAGGGTATAGGTCATGTTCAAAAAAGAGTGTGGAGTATTATTGGTTTATTTCTTGAGCTCGGATCGATGTTTATATTATTAGTTTTGCCATCTACCGCATTAAAGGGCAAAATGATTCATAAGTTATGATATAAACTACGTATAATCTTACCATGAGGCACCACTTCATATTTGATATCTAAAATTGTAATTAATCTAATATCTAATAATATAGTCGTTTGTGTTCAAATAGAATGTCAATAATGTTATGCCGATGGAGGTGATGCATCAATTCCCACACAAGTTCATGCCGCAAAAATTAACATCCACTTATATCTCATGTAAGAAAATGTTTATCGTAATTTTCTTGTTCCATATCATTTACATTGGAGCTATCTTACTTGAATGCTTAAATGAGTCCCTCTTACACACATCATTCATTTCATATAGTATTATTTTTCTTCAACGTGTACCCTAAACCCTAAAAAAAAACGCTCATTTATTTTATTAAATTTAATAAGTCATATTCCCACAAAAAATAAAGAGAGATAATCTATCCATTATTTTTAAGCACCCAAAAGTGTCATTTCATAATGAAAGTATCTATTTTATTTGGTGCTAAACAGATGAAATATCCCGCACCAGATGCTCTTCTACCCTTAGTATTTGTGTTTATGTACGTCTAAATATTTATGACCGGACAAGACTTCCTCCTAAACTAATGGTTAAAAATGTATATAATGTAGAATTTTGAAAATTTAAGTTGGGACTCAAACACGGAAGAGTGCAATGAGAGGATATGGGGTGTCTGCCTTCAAACAAACGGAGCCTTTGATTGAAAATGCGAACATTATTTCTATATATTTGTTCGTAAATGGCTATCGAGTGACATGATTTTCTCTATAAATAGAGGTAAACTAAAGGCTGAAATTGATACAAGTTTCATATTTGTATGAGTCAAGTTGATTTTGCAAAATTATTTATGAATCACTTCTTCCTTTGTAAGACATCATTGATAGATGTGTTTGATATAGACTTGCAATTCATGATCAAAAATTGGTGAATAATATCTAAAATTATGTATGGCCACACAAGTTTCAAATTTATTTGTGAAACCTTAATCATGTCATCTTCATATTCTTTTTGTTCAAATTATAGCATCATTTCATGCTTCTTGCCATTGTTTCTATATCCATTTTCACTTTTATATTTTCTCTTCTTCGTTTTTCCAACGAGCACCATCTATGTTATATGATTCACTGTTCATAGGAGTGTACATGGGTTGAGCCAACCGACTTAAACTTACCAAAACTACCCAGGCAGACCCATCAAAACCGACTTGGGTCGGATTAGTGGGTAATGCTAACTTTCGCTTCAGTTCGTCACATGTACCTAACATTAAGTTGATGTTCTATGTTGTGAGGGTTTTTAGTAATTTTATTTCAGCTACTTTGAAAATAAGGTATGAAAATAAGGTATGGTAAGAAATATAATTCAGCCAAATTTCAATCCTAAATTGTTAGGCCGGACGCCATAATCGGGGTTCGAACCCCGGTACCTCCACTTTGTATGTATGAGTTTATAATAACTTTGTCATCTCGTCTATCTACCAAAAATAAAAAAAATAAACCAGGTATATCCAACACAACTTTTTTTCCTTCTCATTCAAACATACATCAGTGCACTAGCTACATGATATCCGGTTCTAGCCGTAAGATACCAGGCTACCAGCACATGCAAACATACACAACTTGATTGGAACTAACTAGTTTTATTTGAGATACAAAGATACTTGCACATCACATTTCTCAATACAAACATAGACAACTTAAAAAGTAAGATCAGTTTAAACATGAGGGTTCCATGAAGTTGGAAAATCCTCATATTTCAAACATGGTTTTAGCATGAAGTTACTAAATGAGATATGATGTACAAAGCTAGTTAGCATCTCCATGACACAAGGATGATCATCAGATCGATTAGGTACCCAGGCAGCAGCTAATGGCAAACAGGAACGGTTCCAGGATCGACCTTGAGAGCTTCATAGAGAAACTCAGGATTCATACCTCTTGTATCATGGTGGCAAACCGTTAAGGCATTAACTTTAGTTCCATCAGAGGCTGCCAATGAGACCAAGTAAGCAGTTGTTGCACGCACTTGGTGGCAATTGAATACAACTTTTTCGAAATTCAATCTATGACACATCACTGCATTGTCTCCAACTCTTTTCACTTCCTCAACACATATTTGTTCTTCCATCTACATCATTAACAACCAAAAATGATTCTAAAGTCATGATATTAGGACACAAGCTAAGAGCTAAAGATAGAAATATTTTTTTAGAAATTATGTATTCAATGTTTTAAAAGTTTAAACATTCATATTTTTAATGCAAATTTTATGCTTAATTTTTTTTTAAACCTTAACTTGTGCCCTAAGGCACAAGTTAGCATGACACTCACACATTGTTGTTGGGTTGCACTAATTCATAAATAAAACAATATTGTTATATATGCATATTAATACTTACAAGGCAAAAGTAGATCGAAAAAAGCCTTAGGTAGAGGAGTGTTTGGCCAAACAGATTGCCAATAATCTTCAGCTGAAGATGGTGATGCACCAATTCTCACAAAAGCCAACTGCAAAAAAATGTTCACGTTACATATCAGTGATGATTTAAAATAAAGTAATATTCTTATAACAACATGCAGAAATTAAGAAAATTGCTAAAGTGTGCGACAATATTTTCTTGTAATATGTACGGTTGACTGACTATTTGAGGATAACTTCTCTCTCGTTGATGCCATTGCTCAACTTTTGCTTTTAATATTTTTTAATTCAACAAATTGCTTTAAAATATAATCAAAGCATATTTAACATATTAATGTGATATATCAATACTAATATCCGGAAGAAAAAAAATCAATACTAATAAAAATTAAATAAGGATTAGCATAGGCAACCCCATTGTTGATGTACCGTCATGTATTATTGACTTATTGTCTAATAAAATAGGCTATATACCTTTGTTGGTCCTTTAAGTTTGACAAATATATCTGATTAGTCCTTTAAGTTTTTTAACTTTCAAATAGGTCCTTTAAGTTGTAATTTAATGCATCGTTACCCTTTTGAAGTACGTATTTGAAACATAAAAACTTCAAATAGGTGCGTTAAATTAACAGCATAAAGAACCTATTTAAAACTTAAAAAATACTTAAAGACTTATTTGAAACATTAAAAACTTCAACGACTAACACAATATATTCGTCAAACTTTAAGGACCAAAAGAGGTATTTGGTCAATAAAATAACATGAACTTTTTCTAAAAAAAATAAAAGTTAAATAAGGATTAAAATACAGGAGTATATAATATGAATCTTTACCATTTCTGATAAAAAATAAATTTTATTATAAGAAAAAATTGATAATAAAATTTATTTTATTAAAACCTACCAAAAATATGAGGGTCCACCGTTGAATTGAGACCACATAAGACAGCCAAAGTATATATACGCGGTTTAATTCCGCATTGAAAAATTAAACCAAAATTCGATCTAATTTGAATGATTTCACAAGAGAACATCTAAACATAATAAATGATATTTGATTTTTTTTATTAGTTTGTGGTTTTATTTTAGATTTGATTTGAATTTAATTTCAAGACCCATCACCACTGCCTTATCCTTGAAAGCAAATAAAATATAGCACTACTCAGAAATTAATTCTTAAACACAACATGAAGTTACTTAATACTGAAAAGGTTAAGTACAACAGGGGTCTTTAAGTTTCGGTTTTGTAATAGATTATCCTTTAAGTTATTTTGGTCATACATAAGTCCTTTAAGTTTGAGGTTTGTAACAATTGATCTTTTAAGTTCTTTTGGTCACACATAAGTCCTTTAAGTTTATAAATATTTTCAATTTAGTCATTCTGTTAACCAAAATGATGATGTGACAAAGGACTAAATTGAAAACGTTTACAAACTTAAAGGACTTATGTGAGATTAAAATAACTTAAAGTATCAATCTATTACAAACCTCAAACTTAAAGGACCTACGGTGTAATTTAACCTATTGAAAAATAAAACTTCCAAAATGCATGCAATGTTTCAGAAGTTTTGAACAATGGATCATAGCGTGAGTATCAAGCAAGTAGAAAATAATTTGTAGCTTACACAGAACAAAGCT
>Ga0228710_1002534_pt1 | contig 28840 bp, 13 predicted proteins | sample MedpolnodulmetaG_FD_177995 | JGI IMG/M metagenome (GOLD analysis project Ga0228710, IMG submission 177995) | Root nodule microbial communities from Medicago polymorpha collected in Santa Monica, California, United States - pink nodules | ecosystem: Host-associated > Plants > Roots > Nodule... | reverse complement strand
GGAACATTCTAGTGTTATATTTCTTAGGGCTTAAGTCATTGTAAACTATAAATAGAGTAGCTAGCTATCACAACAATTCATCTTTTGTTCTTGTAAATAATAAGTGACAATTGTTTCTTTGAATAAACGTTCACCTTTATTTTATGTTCTTCTTCTTCTTCTTCTTCTTCTTCTTCTTCTTCTTCTTCTTCTTCTCTTCTATGTCTACAAGGAACGTTAGTGAGTAGACTCTTCTTGTCTTAGGATTGTTGGATAAGTCTAATGACGTAATCCGAATCAAACCAAGCCATAAACCCTAATTTTATATAAATCTACTTTCTAATCAAACCAAACTCTGTTGAAATTGTTCTGCACCAAAAGTTCACTTAGAATTTCTTATCAAAGTTCATATCTTAGAAATTCTAGAGTCATAAAAGTCTGTATCTGATTTGTATTGTGAACACCACTGATTGTATATCAAGTGTTCAATCTCAAACAAATTTCTTTGTAATTTTGTTTGAATAGAAATCTCTTGCTTGTGTGCTTGAGCATAGGAAGTCTCTTGATTTAGTTCAGGAGCATAGGAAATCTCTTGCAGGTGTGCTTGAGTAATTTGAAGTCTCTTGCTAGTTGTAGCAGTGAGCAATTGAATCAGATATTACATTTTCTAGTGAACTATCCTTGGAAGTGCAAGGGACAAGACTACTTCCGGTTTGTGGTAGGAACTAATTGTTTTGTGTCTTTCTTCTCTCTCTCCCTCTCTCTGTTTTATCCGCTGCATTTAGATTTTGATTATCACTTCAGAAGCTGAACTCTTTCTGCTTCTGATCAGTGACTTCAGTAGGAGAAATCGAAGAAAAAGTCAACACAATTCGACTCCCACTTCATATGTTTTTCTCACCTTCAATAATAATAATAATAATTATTATTATTATTATTATTATATTAATATTTATTAATTCAGACCCTCAAATTATTTTGTTGCCACCTAATCTATTTCATTCCACATCATCAAAAAGCTGATGTGTCACTTTCCAAATTCATCCCTCTTTCTATTCCTTAAGCGTAACACATTTTTCCGTTACTGGATTCATCAATGCCTATAATTGCTTATCAAAAGGAAATCGATGCATATAATAATCTGCTATGTCTCATCTTCTCTCCTATAAAGATGTGCTAAGATATATATATATCAGTTTAATGTTTCAGAAGTTAGTATTTACCATTTAGGAATCTACGAACTAAATTATCCTACTATGTGTTTTAGGTGTGGATGAAGAAGTATGAGGATAATCTGATCCTGGAGGAAAGATTCGATTTAGTTTCAATTGGAAATCTCTTGCAGAATCGAAAAGGGATGAAAAACAAATTGCACATATTTGTCTAAGTTCTGAATGTGCTCAAAAAATTCAATTGCACATTCTTTGGTGTAAGTCATTTCTCATTATATGATCATGCTAAAATTTTGATATTTCTAAGGTCATGCTAAAGTTGTATGGTGGGAAGCCTTTTATAGAAACTCCATGAAAATTTGTTTAGTTGTACTTTTTAGTTTTAGAAACTCTGAAGATTAATATCTTGTATGGCTGTTTCTCTTCTAGCTCAAACTGCTTTTGTTGGTGGAACATTTAGTTATTTCTAATTATGTTAGTTCTAACTTATTACACATTCTTGAGTTGCTTTGTAAAATGTGATAGTCTGGTACAAATTCTTCCTTTGAATGTGAAAGAAAACAACTCCCTAGCTTCCTTCCATTCATGATATAGACTTGTCTCAAATGGTTTTGATTATAATATCATCCAGCTGCATTTTTTCAAAGTAAAATATATTTCGTGATTCACAAGAGCACTACTCAAAATCTTTTTAAACAACTTTATTTGAAAGAAGCCCTCATAAGTCACAACCTTCTAATAACTCTAAGATTTAAAATGTGGGATGAAACCTCCAAATCATTCTTTTCCTGTACAAGTGTACCACCTAACTCTATTGCCAAAAATATCAAGATCGGAATAGAAACAATTAAACACAAGAAAATTAAAGTTCGGTTATATAATTTTTGTCAAGACCTTTTTGTTATAAGCTGAACAGATGTAGCAGCATGCTTTTAGATTTGATGTGTTTACTATCTCCTACCTTTGTACATAAAGCTATCAATTTAGTCATCCCATCCTATTTTCTATGCAACACTAATCAACTCTAATTATAGCAGTTTGAGAACAAAGATGAAGGGTGCATCAGTAATTTTCATTAAAACTTATTCCTTAACTTGCACCAATTTGACCCACTTTTATTAAGGTGCACTTTTGCTAACTTGGACCTTAAGGTCCAAGTTAGCAAACCCCTTTTTCTTGCACCTGAATTTTTCCAAATTTTATTCTTCAAATCATGATAATCATCATAATTGGGATTGCATAACAAGTGATAGGCTGCAGAAACAGTGAACTCACCGTGTACATCATCGAGCCAGAATCAGAAGCCATCCCCGTTATCACTACTAAGCGGCATAAAGGTGATAAACGGTTATCTTTCTACATACAATGCATTGCACAATATACCCTATTGTTTTGAGAAAAAAAACTAGTTGGTTTCTAATATTGATACATGCCAAATGACATTTTTCCTTTATTATTTTGATGAATCTGGCTACTCACTTATTGAAATGAATCAAGTTTCCTATGAAAAACTTGAGAGGAAGTTGAGAATGGTTGTCCATTTTGTTGGGGTAATTGCCACTCCAGAGAAATAATAGCCTTAACGCTTCATAAGATAATCTCATGCAAACATAACTAAAATCAACAATGACAACATAGCTGGTGAATTATTATCAGAGCTTAATTTGCAAACCAAATTTTAGCGGAATGCTCCCTGGAAATCAAATTTGTGACAGCTGGACCTATAGTCTCCGGTGGAACTATATTCACATAGGCATCACTTCTTACTTGCACCGAATTATCAACTTTTCCCTTTAAGAACCTTCTGGTTGTAATCCAAAGAAAATAAAGAATAGAGAACAAGTGTACCAGGGTACCAATCAATTCAAAAACAAAATATGACAACAATCGTAGACACTTTAATTTCGTTTCTCCATGAGCTGAAGAAAAAACTAGTAAAAACTCAATAATGTAGTAATAGAAGTGTCAGTCAGAAGCATAACGATGCACATTAGAGTTGGAGTATATGGCACACAAGCGATATTAACGCTTTCACTTCTTTGCTTTCCTCCCTCATGCACAAGCGACATTAACATTTTCACTTCTTCATTTGCTAATTTATAATGTATAACTTAAAAACCCAAGAAAACAAATATGTGCATGATTAACAACCGTCTCATTGAAAACCTTACTAGAAAAATACCAAGGGACAAAACCATAGTGAAGAGAAAAAAAGTGCTGAGAAGAAAAACAAAACTTACAAAGACTAAACTCATAAGGAATTAATGAAACATATACTCAAGAAACCAATCATAATCCTGGATTAAAAATAGTTACTCTATTTCTAAAGAGTAAAATCTAGAATAAGGTCCCAACAAACAAACCCTTGAGCATCTAAATAAAATATCTACAATTGAAAAAATGTAGAACTTAATATTGATTATACCGTGATAAAAAGCAGAAACCATGCATTTAGTCCTCTATAACATACGACTCATTCAAATCAAATATACCCTTTCCTTTCTTCAGCTGCTTATCAGCACTGTTTCTATCACAACCAAGCTCATTCTTGCCATTCCCATTTGATGATGATTCACCGACACAAAAGTACCTGTCATAACGAAGGAGCAGAAGATTTGCAGCCGCCTCAGCACTACCAATACACTTTCTACCTCTTTTATCCCTCTTTTGCCATTTTGGCAAAGATAAATTACCATCATCTTGATCTTCTTTATGATGTTCAGTGGGAGGATTAAGTCCTTTAAAATCTCTATTCGGGTGAGACCTCATGTGACCATACAAAGCATTCTTGGTTGGAAACTCCTTCTTGCAGAGAGAACAAGTTCGTTTCTCTATGCCATCAATTTCTTCTTCATCATCATAATCATCAAAACTAGCCCTATTATTACTACCATGTGTTGAGAAAGGGGTTTTCACCTTTTGTGGCTGATGAGAGAGTTTCTTCTTAAGAAAGTGAGATCTCCGGTGACCACCCAATGATTTTCCATTGCTAAAAGTTTTTCCACAAACATTGCACTGATGTGTAGGTTCTTGAACAGAAACCTCATTCTTGGCTTCATCTTCATCACTTGATAGCACACAAGCTGACCTTTTCATCCTCTTTTCTGACTCTTCATAGGTATCCTCACGATCATGCTTATGATCTTTATCAAAACTAGCCATATTATTATTTCCTTGTATTGAGAAAGGGGTCTCCACCTTTTGTGAATGATGATGAAGTTTCTGCTTAAGAAAGTGAGATCTCCGGTGACCACCCAATGCCTTTCCATTACTAAAAGTTTTTCCACAAACATTGCACTGATGTGTAGGTTCTTGAATAGAAACCTCATCCTTAGCATCATCTTCATCACTTGATAGAGAACAAGAAGACCTCTTTATCCTCTTTTCCGACTCTTCGCAGGTGTTCTCAAAACCATGCTTACGATCTTTATCAAAAATAGACCTATTATAACTACGTTGCATTGAGAGAGGGGTTTCTACCTTTTGTGAAAGATGATTAAGTTTCTTCTTAAGAAAGTGAGATCTCCGGTGACCACCCAATGCTTTTCCATTGCTAAAAGTTTTCCCACAAACATTGCACTGATGTGTAGATTCTTGAACAGAAACATCATCCTTAGCATCATCTTCATCACTTGATTGTGAACAAGAAGACCTTTTCATCCTCTTTTCTGACTCTTCATAGGTTTTCTCATAACCATGCTTATGATCTTTATCCATCGACCTGAGAAGAAATTAAAAAATAATTAGAAAAACAAGCAAAAGGAACGATAGACAGAAAGAGCTAATTAGCTAGGGTTACAGCTTATAATGATGAAGAAACAAAGTTTTTTTTGCCTTTTGAGGATATGAAGAAGCAAATTAGAAAGCCAACAAGTAGAAAGCTAATTAGAAAAACAAGCAAAAAGAACGATGACAGAAAGACCTAATTAGCTAGGGTTACAGCTTACAATGATGAAAAACAAAGTTTTTTTTTGCTTTTTGAGGGTATGAAGAAGCAAAGTAGAAAGCCAACAAGTAAAAGCTAATTTGAAAAACAAGCAAAAAAACGATGAGAGAAAGATCTAATTAGCTAGGGTTACAGCTTACACTGATGAAAAAACAAAGTTGTTTTTGCTTTTTGAGATATGAAAAGCAAATTAGAAAGCTAATTAGCTAGGGTTTTTATCGGTTTGAAAGTCACAAGAATGGAAGAACGAGTAAAAACCTGAAACATGGACCGTAAGGAATAGAGAAAGGTGTAATTTTGGAGAGAATTAGAAGAGGAACGATATCTATATATTCTCTCCCAAAATGATATGCAATTAATTTTATTCAATTTTAATTATGTAACAGATTTTAATACCAGTTAATTCGTTTTCTAAAAAAAAAGTATACTAATTAATTCATTCCTTCTTTTTTTTTTATTTTTATGAACCATTCCTGGTTTATATATTTTTTTTGGTGAATACCATTCTTGGTGTATATATATTTTTTTCTGAAAGATTTCTGGTATATATGAAAATTATATATATTCTCTTTGTATAAAATTATAAGGTATCAGTAACTCTAAGATTATGAAAATTTATATAAAACATTCAGAATATTTCTTTCTTTGTATTTTTTTGACAAAAAAAAATTTCTTTGTTATTATTCAAAATAATAATAATAATAATAATAAAGCTCATTCCCCTAAGAAAAATGAAAAATAATAAAGCTCGTTATCAAATATAAAGGTTATGGTTTAAAAATGAGTAAACTACCAAATTCGTCGGTGATTTTGTAGGACGTTCTCAAATAGGTTTATGATATTATAAATAACGATCCTTTATTTTATAAAATTTTACTCATATTAGTCTTTCGATAGTAATGTTAAAAACTATGGATGGGGATTGTCCCAATTCATGATCATTTTGATTGTAATTATGCTATTTTAGGTTAGCAATGTTTAAAACTACATAGAAAATGATTAGAATATGGCGATCTAATTGATAGTAAATAGTTAAATATAACCAACTACGGTTTAATAGAGTTAGAAACTTTTTGTAAAATATTTATAATCTCACCGAAATTGACAACAAGGAGAATCAAACTTGAGACATTGAGTACACAAAAAAAAAACTTGAGACCTTGAGAGTAACACACTCTAAGGTTCTAACTTCTAAGTACATACAACCAAGTCAAACATTATACATGCATCTAACCATTTTCTTGAAATGTAAGGTTGAGTCAGTGTCTTTAGGTATCTTGGTCTACCTAGGCATGGATGATAGGTTTAGAAATTATCTATTTTTATGGCCTTATTTAGTTTAATAATTTAGTGATTTTAATTATTTTTATTTGCATTTTACTATTTTTTGTTTGTTTTTCTTTTTCTTAGGTTATGAACAAGAGAATATGAAGAATGCGAAGGAAATTAACAATTAATCCGGTTTTAATGATGAAGGATCAAGTGATGGAAGTTAGAGACAAAATCAAGAAAAAACGGGCTGAAAAGTCAAGACAAGTGACATTGCGACTGTAGCTAAAAGCCCATTGTCTGTCGCCAAAGGTCAGATGATGAAAATATAAGAAGTAAGTACTGAAGGCAAAGAGCATTTCAAATGCCTGTAACACATGATTAGGGTTGTACTGGCCTATGGCTTACGACTCTTGGAAAAATGTCGGTTACACTTCAAAAAGTGGATGGTTTTTGCACAATTAACATCATTCGTCATGCTTAGTTTAATGTGCACAAATTTTGTCTGATTTAAATAGTTTTCTTCGACACTTTGTAACTCTTTTTTTGTCAAATAGTTTATTGGTTAGAAATTCATCTTTTTTAAAGTGAATAAATGGAATGTTCGGAGTTCGAACTCCGGCCTCTGCATATATTATGCATTGTTGTGCCTTGTTATTTGACCAACAAAATAAGTTTCCATTTTACTTTTTTTCTTCTTCTTATATTTAGGGGGATGTATTGAATTAGGATTCTTAGGGGTTTTGAAAGACTTTTTAATCATGAAAAAGTCTTATGGTATTCAATCAAGACTCTTTGCAATTTAAAAAAAGTCTTGTGGTATTCAATCAAGATTCTTTGTCATTTTAAAAAAGTCTTGAGGTATTCAATCAAGACTTTTCATCACTTAAAAAAAGTCTCATGGTATTCAAAATCATTCAAATTTTGAAGGATTGTTTAATAAATTGGATTTTGATGGATTTTGTGGGATTTTCTAGTGCAATTTTAACAAAAAAAAGTCTTTCATGAAGACATGAGATTTCTTGAGATTGTTTTTCTTTTAAAAGTTTACTATCTCTTTGTTATCCCTTCTTCCTTCTCTCCCTCTTCTCTCTTTTCTCCTCTCTCTCTCCTCTCTTTTCTCCCTTCTCTCTCTTCCCCCTCTCTCTCCCTCTCTCAATCTCTCATAAAAATAAAAATAAGAGTCTATATTGAGAATAGGGTTAAATATATTTTTCGTCCTTACATTTTGCGCCCCTTTGAAGAATAATCCCTACATTTCATTAAATGTTTTTAAAATCCTCATATTTTATCTCCATTATCAAAATTAGTCCTTGCTGTTAATTCTCTAATAAAATGCTGATGTGGCAGTTAGTGGGTCCCAATTATTTTAGGGTTAAATATGTTTTTGGTTCTTACATTTTGCGTGACTTTGAAGAATAGTCCTTATTATTTTAGGAATTTTAAAAATATTTATTGAAATGTAAGGGACCAAATACATATTTAACTTTAAAATAATTGGGACCCACTAATTGTCACGTCAGCATTCCGTTAGAGAATTAACAGCAAGGACTAATTTTGATAACGAAGATAAAATGTGAGAATTTAAAAAACATTTAATGAAATGTAGGGATTATTCTTCAAAGGGGCGTAAAATGTAAGGACTAAAAACACATTTAACCCTTGCGAATATTATGATAGAGTTGTAATCATTTCTTTTTAATGAGTCCTTAAAACTTATAAAATCTTTTGAAATCTTACAAATTCATGAAATCCTTTAAAATCCTTTAAAATCTTATAATGTAAATCAATTGAAATCCAAATTGAAAATCGTGATAGTCTTTTAAAATCATGAAAGTCATTAAAATCCTACAAAATCTTTTAAAATCTTTGAGACTTTTTTAAGCAAAAATTATCCTTTAAAATCCTAATCCAATACATCCCCCTTATTTTAGTTTTTCTACTATGAACTCTTGAGAGTAAATTCTCTTTTGTCTTGGAATAATCGAAAGTAGTTTAAGGATGAATTTTCCATAATTCCAATCTTTTCTTTTGTTACGGAATATCAAAACTCAGTTCAATCTTATTGTTTTCACTTACATAAAACATGGATATGATTGTTTTGACCTTGGATAAATCAAGTTGAGACTTGATTAGGCATTTACAAGGTAAAATAATCATATGGTTTAGATTATTTGAGTTGTATGACATCAACAATGAATCGAAATATGAGTTGGTGCCAATATAGGAATCAGCTAAACATGACACCATGTTTTGTAAACTTAGGCATTTACCTTTGTTACGTTGAAATACAAAAGTTGATGATTGATCTATAAGATTGAACAAGAGTCATAAAGCATGAGAATAACCTAAAGGTTTTTGGGATGAAATAGGGGTTCAATGGATGGATTTGACCAACATCGAAACCATGACAATATTGAGCTATAGTGGTAAGGCACACCTTTTTTTTTCTTGAAAGTGAGCAAAGGATATTTTAGAGTTACTTCATCTTTAAGATTTGATCTCCCACAATATTAGAAAAGGTTGAGATTTAGTTTGCTCATTGTTGTGATGAACTCCAATAATATTTCGTCTCAAATTAAGAACAAAAGCCTAAATTTTGTCCTGAGTTTGACACGAAAAAATATTCCGTCCTAAAATAAAGGATATTTTTTAGGAAAAACATTTTTGATGGATTTTACTATTCTTCGTCTCCACTTCGGCGGGAGATTACCCCCATCTTTCCAGAAAAAAGATATTAAGACGAAAAAACACATTATGTCTCAAATAAGCAACAGAAACACAAACTTATTCCTGAGTTTGAGACCTAAGAAACATTTTATCGCAAAACAAAAAATATTTTCTAGGAATGTATTTGTCAGAATAACTACTCAAATTTCGTCCCAAATAAATTGTTCTCCGACAGAAAATAATTTTGGTCCAAAATTCCATCCTAATTTTAAGTTTTTCTTTTAGAGGGTATATTTTGTGGGACTAGAGATACTTACTGCATTCATTGAAATCGGTTGATTATATAATGTACTAAGTCCATCTCATGGGATAGGCTGGACCAGCTATCGTTGGATGGTGAATTGGTATAAACATATTGTGTCATTTCACTTCCCTTACGCTCTTGAATTTACTAAGCACTGATTCTTTAACATCACCTTTTTATCTAAGCATTTTATATGAAGTTAAATGATTTGATAAAGAACTAACATGTTTATTAAAATGAATTCAAAGAACGATTATGGTTTAACTAAACACATGTCTTTGCAAAAAGATTTTAAAATCCTCAACATAATTCAAACCCCCCTTTAATATGTTTTCCAACATATTCAAGTGGTATCAATTTCTAGTGTGCCAGAGTAAAGTTCCTCTACTGCTTGAAAATAAAAGTAATTAAAATGGTTGGATTTTTTTTTCAAATTCAATCCAATTCTTTTTAAATTTTAAAAATCAAAGTTCCTTTTTCAAAATTTTACTTTTTATTTTAAAACCATGGATTGACAAAAACAGATTGTTCGAAGATTAATTTTGTAGTTAGTAAATAGATAAGATGCATTATTATCTAATATACTTATCTCATGACAATCTTGTCTTTTAACAACAATTCTCACATAGATTTTTTTTTTTTAAATAATCTAGGAGAAGAACAAAATCTAAATGAACCTCAAACTATGTTTTGTGAATAGAATGAGAAGTTCAAGTTTAAATATAGATGTTACAATACTAACTTATGATGGATAAAGAAGTATGTCGGCATATGGTTTTGTTAACATAGTTAGAAAGGCAGTTCAGTTTCAATGATCTATATTAGTGTGTCTTTTATGTTTAGTTTTTTTTTTTTTAAAAAAAAAAACTTCTTATTGTAGTCTAGGAATTTTTCTAATATAAATTGTTAGTGATTACATTTGAAGATGGGCGAAAAACACAAACGGTTGGATTGTGTTGTGTTGCTGATTTTTTTTTCCTTTCTGATTTAACCATTTTCATTAAGGCAACTTGTTTACTAGAGGTTGAACACAATAATTCTTTATCAATAATTTTTTTTCTTTCTGATTTAACCATTTTCTTCACAATAACGGAGACGTTTCTTAAACACAAGGCGTACTAAAGAGGTCGCTTAAAGTACAAATAGGACTTCACACGTATGTGTGTGTGTCTCTCTCTCTATATATATATATATATATAGAACAGTAGATTTATCCTGATTCACTATCATCCAGACAACTAGTGCACCATATCCATAGTGATTTTGTCATCTCAACGAGAGAAACTTCTTTCACTATAATCTCCACGAGGGTATCCACCCCAAAATTTCACAAAGCATCAATCTTGTCAAAATCCATTACCCCTACCCCTTACTATGTTACCAACCATGATAACCACATCATTTACCCGGTATTTCAACCATGATGATCATATCACTTACCCGATTGCATTATCATATGAGTTATTTGTTGGAATATTTTATTTTTTAATTAGATTCCAATAATATTATGTGAGCAAATATCGTAATAATAATTATATTAGTTATTTATCAATTTGAAGCCTTAATTGATTAGTGATCAAATTAAGTAATAAGGCTTATTAGATTTCTATTTAGAGTATTAATTAATTAATTAATTAATGGATATCGATTCAATATGGGTGAATGCCTGGATGACCCATTCACGGAATAATGGGAAACCCTAATGACCATCCAATATAAAAGAGGTTATGGTCCCCAATACACAGTACACGACAAACATTCTCTTCTCCCCATCTGAAGAAATCTTGAGGCATAAAGGTATCAGTTGAGGAAAAACCAAATCAGCCGATGCTAACGATATATTGGTTTGGAATTTCTTATTTGAACTGTTCATAAATGTCCATAATATTTGCTTTCTTCGATGAAGACTTTTGTATTTTTTTTTTTGGGTTTAATGAATATGGACCGTTGATCGCTTATTTGCTTCATATAAGGTTTAGTTAGTTTCAATTGATGAACTACAATATGAATTTTGTTTGATTTTAAATCAAATCGTTTGGTTTTAAATAATTTTCAAATAGTTTTATCACATTATTTTCTTTTGATTCACACATATTTTATGCTGCAGTTTATTTTGAGAAATAAGGTAAATTAAGTTTCGTTATATAATATATATTTGTGAAAAAATATATTGCCTTTCAAATGAATCTCAAAATATTTTTGTCTAGAAAATAAGATTTTGATTCTTTAAATTTTGGAAAATATTAATGTTGATTCTCTAGTTTTGTTTGTTTATAAACATATAAATTTTATTTCCTTTATTTAGGAAACATTTATGCTAGAGTTATGTTTTATTTTGTTTAAAGAATCATTCAGTTTATCCATGTGAATCAATGATAGCATGAATGTTTATTTATTGACATATAAAGTTTCAATTTTTATTTGGATAATAGGATGCCCAAAGGTGACTGTTATTTGGCAGGACTTATCATCAATATTTGATCATTGCGTTGAGAGTACCGCTTGCAATTAATTCTTAGTAGTCCAAAAATTGTGTTTTAATGATGCGCTTGGTATCTTGCTTAGGTCTTAATATTTAGAAATAAAGACACACATGTCTCTATAATATTTTATTTACATGTGTGATGATGTTGTGTTAGTGTAAACTTATTTATATATTTAAGAATTTACATTCACATATATTATCATAAACATATGACAATTATAAGAATTTATTCTTTGTCAAAGTAAATTGTCATTTTTTATCATTGTTGTAAAATACCGCTAGCAACTGATATTATTGTTGAAAGACTTAATATTGATGGTGCACTAGGTATTTTGGTGAGTACTTTTGCTACCCTTGTTCTCTTTAAGCTATAAAATTATGTATTTGCTAATATGAGTTAAATATTTCTTTTTTAACTCTTAAAAGTTCTAACTTTTAGAATTTAAAGAAGAACATTACATTGTTCTTTGATCTAGACCTTAGATAACTATTGGTGAAACTCACATTCTCTCACAAATTCAACATCAAACGTGAGAATCAAGGTTGACAAGTGAGTAACACCAAATTCTTATAGGTCATATATGATCATAAAGCAAAAAGGTGAAAAATCTTAGAGGTGTTATTTAAGATGACAAATTTTTGTCATATTTTCTTTGCTTAAACTAAGGTGATATTAAAGCAATACAAAGAAAGACAATCTCTCGTTGGAGAGTGAGTATTTCATTAAGAGTATTAGGCAAAGAAAATATTGGGAGCACATTATGTAAATATTTAATCTTGCTAAGGCACTATAATTTCGACTATCAGGTGACTTTTTCGAAAATTAAGTTTATAACTGTTATAGTTATAAATGATCCTTTGAATGATCAATTCATAAAGTGTGCAAATAAAGAAAAGCTAAAGCAAGAGAAAATAAAATAGTGCTCATTCGAAAAATACCTTGAAAGATAAGGGCAATTAAAGAAAGATAGTCGTGACTGACTTATGTCCAATGATGTTGAAAGATATATCAATTTTTAATGGACAAAGTCGATAAAGATTGCTTTATTCATTTTTAAACCAATTTTAGATTGTCGTTACTAGCTTATTTTTGTATTTAAAAGACAATTTGGTTATTTGAACTAATTTTTTGTTTTAATTTCTCTTTGAATAAATCAAAAATATTTTGAATTTTATTTTCAAATGATGATTCAATATGTCTTTTAAATTCAATTATTCAAGTCAATTCAATTATGACTTGTAACGTTCTATATTGTTTAAGGGTTTGAAAATTATAAGTTTTTTGTCCCACAAATTAAGGAAATTTTGAGACATAAATTGTTAAGTTTCCTTGACGATATTGAGTTTGGGGAAGAGATATGGTAATAGAACAAAATTGAATGATGAATAATTAGTTCTAAACTAATTCATACAGTTACTATTATAATATTTTTGGATCATCATGAGGACATTATTGTTCTTTCTCTCAATCAAGTTAAGAAATTAATTCATATAGTTCAAACTCAACACCCTCAAGAACTAGGGCTTCTTGTGTCATAAAGAATTGACTGAAAAGAGAACTTCTATTTAGTGTAATTGAAAGACTCTATTAGGACAGTCATGCCACTAGTTTGCTTGTTATAGTTTTGGAGCTGCATAAGCTGGATTTCAATAATGTGTTTCTTAATGGTGAAATTAATGATACAATATGGTACAACTGAATAAAACATTTGTATGAATTGATACAAATTAGATGGTTTGCAAAATCATGAAATCCACCTATGAGTTAAGCAATTTGTCTCTTTAGTGCTACCACAAATTCTCATAAAGTAATTGTCTCATTTGGTTTTGAGATAATATTAAGGAGAGTTGTGGATTTAGTAAGCTCAATGGGAGTAAATTTATATTTCAAGTTTAATATGTCAATTTTATTTTAGACTTAAATAGGTCTTTCGTCCCTGCAAATATAGGTCATTTGAATTTTCGTCCCTGAAGTTACTAATCCTTCCAATCTGCCACTACAAAATTTAATCATTTGACTTTTGGTCCTAATTAGGTTTTTTTGCTGAGGTGGGTTGTCATTAGCGACGTGGTGCCCATGTGGCAAGTGATGATTGGGCGAGGTGGTTGGTTAAATAGGTGTTTCGTCCCTGCAAATATAGGTCATTTGAATTTTCGTCCCTGAAGTTACTAATCAGATGTAATTAGGACCATTTTTCAAATGATTAATATTTGCAATGGCAAAATGGAAGGATTAGTAACTTCAGGGACGAAAATTCAAATGACCTATATTTGCAGGGACGAAAGACCTATTTAAGCCTTTATTTTATTTAGTCAACGATGATATATGTTTGTTATGTGAAACCAGGGAAATCTCTAACAAAAGTTAGCGATGAAAGATCTTGGGGACACCTCTTTTGTATTAGGTATTTCAATACTTAGAGATTCTTCTCAAGGCATTATTCAGATATCACAAAAGAGTTATATCAATAAACTTGAAAATGAAATGACATAATTTTTAGATGACCTCAATCATCAAGAAAAACTTTTCTGTCTCAAATATTGCCCATTAGAAAATTTATGAATTTAGAAATTAAGTATTTTCCTACGCTTTGCCTAATTCTTATGTATGATCTTATTTTTCGCATTTGGAAATAGCGTATATATTAAGATTGTTTATGCAGATACTTGAGCAATTCAACGTTTGAATTGTTGAAAAGGCAACCATAAGGATTATTAAAGAGAACAAGAGAGTTTATGCTCACATCAGAATCTGACACAATTCAGAGATCATTAGTGTGTTGGACTCTGACTTTTGGATGTTTGTGTGTAATAGACATCCTAACTCAAGAAATGACTGTAAGTATTTATGTCACTTGGTTGCATATTGTTAAAGGTTTTGAAAGACCATTCAAGTTATATAGTGACATAATTCAATCGTATAGTTATTCAACAACAAATTTGATAAAGTTCATTGCCTTATAGATTATTGTTGTTGAATGATAGAACATGCAGAGACAAACTTTATGCTAGCTATACCACTAATCAAAGACATGACACCTAAGGTCTTTCATATGGTTGTTGTCATTAAGGATGTCTTAGATTAGTGGGAGTCTCTTTTATTTTATGTTCTATACTTTTGTTTTAATATTGATACAGACTTTATGTTACGATTTTCTGCAGAAATAAAGTTTATGAGGTTAATTTTGTTATAACCATTTCTGTATCATTTTGTACAAATATTGAATTTGCAAACTTCAGTTTGATCTCACTAAAGTTTTCAGTTGGATCAGTTGGAAATAGACATGATTTAGAGATCACGTTACATGAAATTTTCATGTCACTCATCGATATCGATCTATGTCATCAAGTACATTGGTATGGTGGTCGTCGGGGTTTCGTTACGTTATATGTCAGCAACAACAGCCATGGTGGTCCCCTTATTAATGTATGAGGTGGATCAGATTGTAAAGTAGAAATCTTAATATAAATAGCATTCAGACGCGCGCCTAAAGTATTCTGATATAATTATTAAGACATGTAGCCCAAGTGGGAGATTGTTGGAATATTTTATTTTTTAATTATATTTCAATAATATTATGTGGGCAAATATTGTAATAATAATTATATTAACTATTTATCAATTTGGAGCCTTAATTGATTAGTGATCAAATTAAGTAATAAGGTTTATTAGATTTCTATTTAGAATATTAATTAATTATTTAATTAATTAATGGATATGGATTCAATATGGGTGGATGTTCGGGTGGCCCATTAACGGAATAATGGGAAACCCTAATGGCCATCCAATATAAAAGAGGCTATGGTCCCCAATACACCGTACACGGTAAACACTCTCTTCTCCCCATCTTAAGAGATCTTGAGGCATAAAGGTACCGGTTGAGGAAGAACCAAATCAGTCGATGCTAACGCTGTGTTTTGTGTTTCAGATCATCACCTACTCTCTCCGTTTATAGTTGTTGTTGAGAATGATGTTATCAAAGCTTCATCCAGGTATTCCGAATACCCTAATTATTGATATTCTTAATAAATCAAACATGTCGTAGATCCGTTCATATTTACGTTCAATGTTTTGTTTGCTTCCGCTATTGATTCGAACATGGGTTTATGAAATCTATTTTATTTAGACCTAAATTTCCAACATTACTAACAATGATTTTGACTTAGCTAAGTCTATTCCGTCATGTTATTGGCTTTTACTTGATTTCTTTTTCAAATAATAACATAACCTTTTTCTTCTAGGTGCGGTGTTTTGAACACGTACACTAGTTGTTGATCTTCACATTAAATGATATGGAGTGATGAAGATGATAACAACAACAACTCTCTCAACGTGACTAGGTTCTCTTTATATAAGTTCTAGAATCCTATCGTTGAAGAATATGACAAGAGATATAGTTGTCGTAAGGATACATACGATAAAGTACAAGAATTTGTTGTATCTCTTTATATATGAAGTGACTAATCTGATTGAAGATATTTGAGAGAATCACACTTTTTTGTACTTAAAAGATTTTACCCAGATGAGACTGTCTTGATATTTGAATGTATTCATCACCCATAATATAGGGTAGAGCATCGAACGGGTACGGGCGGGTTCAGCCCAAAAATATCCATACTAAATGAAACCGATCTTGAGTTTCCAAGACCCAATCTTGACCGTGTTAGGATTCGGTTTCGGCGGGTCTCGGGTAAGGCGAAATACGAGTTATGCGGGCAGGTTGACTCGGTTATAGGTGACACAACTTCAGAGAGAGAGAGATATGAGAAAGCATAAATACATGAACGAGAAAGCATGAATACATGAACGAGAAAGCAGAGTTCATGAGAGCAGGATGTGGGTTTATGAGTTTTAAAACCATCAATGTAACAAAAGAGATGTATTGGTGTTGTTATAAAGATTCAAGAGAGGAGGAGTACTCGACGAGAGAAATGGATATTTTGAGCTTAGGACTTAGGATTGGTATTGCAACACAGTTGAGAGAGGAGTTTTTTCTTTCATCGAGAAACTGAGATTTGGAAGTAAAATGTAGAGAGAGAACATGGAAGAGATGTATTAGACTTTTGTCTTTATTGTGGTATTGGACAATGCTTTACTATAATTCAATATAGTACTTTTACAATAAATATTATAAAATTAAATTATTAAAAAGAAACTAATGAGAGAGAACGTGAGATCGACTGACTCATTGGTTGGGTTGCATTTAAACTAAATTATCAAAAAGAAACCTATGAGAGAATATGAGTTGATGTCTGATGAGTTCTCTGCAGTGTGACAACTTCAAAGCAGATAAAACATGACAGCTGTCTTGCACTGTCACAATTGATATAATATGAGTTGATCTTTGTAAATGCTAAACAGTGGGCGGTTTTGGTTACCGTTGGATGAATATTTTTCAAACCGGGCCCGTCCGTCCATAACCATTTCAAACTGTATTTTATGTTTTGGCCACCCGATACCAACTAAAAGCCGCCCGCAACACAAACAATTTCTGCGGGTTTTTCGGTTTGCGGGCGGGTTAGGAAAGTCTGCTCACCCCTAACCCATATATCGTTATAGATTCGATTTGTTATCTCTTTGTACTTTTTTCTTGCTATTTTTAAAAGAATCAGTTATATGATTTATTAAATCAACTTGTTATTTTAATAGTTATTGGAGGGTAAAATTGACCAATAAAATAAAAGTCTAATCCCAAAAATGATGCATTCCCTTTATATATAGTTATTGGAGGGTAAAATTGACCAATAAAATAAAAGTCCAATCCAAAAAATGATGCATTCCCTTTATATATAAGTATACAGAGTTAAATATGTTTTTAATTCTTATAAATACACAAACTTTTTATTTTTGTTCCTCTAAAAAATTTCTTCGACCTTTAGTCCCCAAAAGTTTCCCATTTTCACTTTTGGTCTCTCTTTTTAAGTAAACTCATATGTATAATTCATATTTTTTAATAAAATTTTGCATAAAGGTTTATAATATTATAAGAATCTCTCAAACAAAAAAAATTGAATTTATTAACAAAATATGAACTAAATACGATTTTTTTTATATTTTTGACGGTTAAAAATTCATATTTAATTCTTGTTTTGTTAAAAAATTCTATTTTTTTTGGGGAGATTTTTACACTTAATTACAAATTTATGCACATTTTCATTCAAAAATACATGAATTAACTTAAAAATAAGGATCAAAAGTGGTGATTGAAAATTTTAAAAAGACTAAAAATCAAAGGAAAATTTTAGAGAGATTAAAACAAAAATTTGATATATTTATAAAAATAAATTGGTACTCGTGCCGCACAAGTATTTTACTAGTTTATAGGGATCAAATATTTAAGATATATCGATAAATAATAAACGACAATAGCACACACAAGTAAGACATCAAATCACTCACTATAAAAGATTTAGTTTTATCTTCTTCTTATCTCTTCACAACACAATACAATACAATGTGGCTTCTGCAACTTCCCAGCACGCTCTCAACACCATTCCTCAACGGCAACAATGGCGTCGCCCTCACCCGTCTCTCAAAGCCCACATCCACACTCTCTCTATCCCAACCCCAATCCCTTCCATCAATCAAAGCTATGAAAACGATGGAAGGAAAAGTTGTGTGCGCCACCAACGACAAAACAGTGTCTGTGGAAGTTACTCGTTTAGCACCTCATCCTAAATACAAGAAACGTATTAGGATGAAGAAGAAGTATCAGGCTCATGATCCTGAAAACGTTTTCAATGTTGGTGATGTTGTTCAGCTTCTTAAAATTAGACCTATTAGTAAGAATAAGACTTTTCTTGCTGTTCCTGTTCCTGCTAGGATTTCTGGTAAGCCTGATAATTCTTCCGTTGACCTCGACATTCCGCTTCAATCGGAGCAAGAAGAACAGACTCAGACTCAGGCTTAGTTTTGCTGTCTCTTACTCTTTAATTTGTTCTGTTTTTATGTTTTGTACTAATATGATCAAATTGGAATTGAGAAATTGTTGTTGTTGTTAATTTGTTATTGTTATTGTGAAATATTATTAATTGATTAATGTTGCATTGTGGGTGTTTGTTGAAATGTTGGATGTGGTTTATGATAAACCCTCAATTGTGAAGTTGCTATGGTTGTGTAATTATCTTGACAATTTTATTATTGTTTTGTGTAATGGATATGTGTTTGATGAAATGTTGGATTAGGTTGCTCAAAAGTATATTGGTTTTAATAGGTTTTTAATACTCTGAAGCATGAACACACAATACAGACATTAACACGTTGACACCAATAATAATTTGAAAAAATGGCATAATTCAATGTTCAATGTAATTACATGTGATGGGGGTCGTGTCGGACACCTGATATGCCTTCAATCACACCAGTGGGAGTAGGAGTATCCTCCTCCAAAGAGGAGTGCTCTTGAATTGTCCATTCTACATCACGTGGCAGGATTTAGATACTCTCATTGTAGGGAACCCGAATTTGTAGCTGTAAGTTGGGTGTTGATTGTGTGTTTGGGTGAGTGTTTAACAAATATGATTTTGAATTAACTTAGATTTTGTGATTAATTTGACCAAAATTGACTTTAAAGGAAAATGATTTATGTATGTACTTGAGTGTTTTTACTCTAAGTTAGAACTATCTCATGAAAAAACTATGTTCTATTACCTCCAATTAAACTGAGATTCAAATGTCAAATAAATTTGCTTGAAAGTAATCAAACATCTATATTTTACTAAAATAACGTTTGATGGATTTTTTTAAACCAATTTGTGGAAGAATTGTTCTAACCGTGCTGGGTTCCAAAAAGAAAAGTGACAAGCATAACTAGGATTCTTCAATGTTCTCTGACTGTTTTGTTGTGCTGAAGCTTTTTGTTTAGTGAAATGGTTATTTTATTAAAGCTGGAACCATCTAGTCTCTACATCTAGGTTTTTGTTAGAATAGGTTCTATCTTTGGAACTTGATTATTACTGATCAACCTGGCAGTGTTTAGTATTGCATGTTTATAATTTGAGCTGCTATGCAAGAATACTTTGCTTTCCACATAAAAGTGAATTGCAAAGCACAATTATCTAAAAAGATGACAAATCAGCAGTGCTGTATCATAACTTGTGGGTGAAGTAACTTCACGTGAGTCTTGACTTTTGTTTTTAGTCGATAATTAACCCTAAATAAGTCAGGATTGAGAAGACTGCATTGGAAGACAATCCTTCACACATGTTCATTGAGTCACTTCATATTCTAGATCAAGGTTCAAGAATTATATAGACATCATAACTATCTATGGAGTGTAATTATATAAGTAAGAGTGCAGTACATTGGTTATTGGTATGATCATCTCTTGATCTCCTCTAATTTGGAGTCAAGGCAGAGATTTGTGATGGATGCTCTATATCAGTTTTGGGCCTGTTCATTTTCTCCGTCTTTTTGTTCCTATCTCGAGCTTAGGAGATATGATTGATTGTTATTTGTTAGTGAGTCTTTCACTTCTCAACCTCACTTTTACTATGACTAATAGTGTGTTGGGAATTATTCTGAAACTGCATCCAAAGTTTAAGGGAAAATCGAGTCTTTGTTCTTGTTCATCTTGATTCCTTGAACTTCGAATGGGGCAAGAACCAAGGGGTTATTTATTTGTAAGTAGACCCTCGCAAGGAGTAGGTCATATCGACTGAACCTCATAAATTTTGTGTCATTTGTGTGTACATTTATTCTCCTCTTTCTTGTTAATTTCTCAGCTACTTATTTTACTGCACTGCTGGCTTTTTCTGCATAATTGTGTGCTTTTAATGCAGTGTCTTCGATTCTTTTTTCTTGCGTTCAGCATTCCTGTCATATGCAACCTTGGTCATTGTTTGATGTCTCTGTTGCTACATATTGTTAATAGCAATTCTGCATTTCTGTTTTCTGCACAATATTACACTACATTTTCTAGTTTTTGTTTTACTGCATAACTTCATATATGCACTATTCTGTTCTATGGTTTGTGACCTTCTGCTGTGTGCGAATGAATGGTATGTGCATGTTGCTGGTTTGGTTTATTTCTGTAGGTGGAAAATTTTGAAGGCATCTTAACTTTTGTAGAACCAATATTATGAACTAACAAATGATATGATAAGGAACTAACAAATCAACGTCAAAAGCCGTAAAGCGCGAATAAATCATCCACATAAGTAACTAACAAATGATATGATAATTATATACAAGAGATGATTCTAAAGTTTTTTGTCTCTCTTTCAACCTAGGGAGTTGCAGATACAGATTGTCCAAACTCTCCTTTCTAATGGAATAATGAACAAGACCAAGAGGAAAACCAATAGCTATTTTTTGCCAAACCGAATACTAACCTAAAAAGAGATAGAAAAATCTATCTAGCAATTGTGTGATTTTGACTAACCATCTTCGCAATGTAAATTTGTTCTGATGTGTCTCAATATACATGATACAAGATAGTTGACAGAGCCAACAGGCTCCATTGTTAATTTGGATATAGGAGAAGCACTGGTAAGGATCTGGAATGCTATAGTAAACAAACATCCTCCCTCTCTTCCTGCCTTGACGTAATCACCATTGGCATACTATATTATTGTAATAGTACTTTGCGTTTTTTTAAGCGATTACGTTATAAGTATCACAATAATACTTTGCGTTTTTTTAAGCGATTACGTTATTATTATTGTAATAGTACTTCATTTGTTTATGCATTAGTTGTTGTTATATCTCCCATTTACATATCTAATTAATTCATCGGTTTTTATTTTAAAAACTGTATATTTGTTTGACATTTAACAATTAAACAATCGAGTTCAAGTAGTTAATGAATGAATTATGCTATTCTCCCAACAAGTTTTGCTTCCGTCCAACCAAAATACCCAAAATACTCCTGCGTGAGTTAACATACACAAGTGTTAATCCTGCCTTAGTTAATTCACGCAGCGTTACTTAAGTCACGCAAGTGTACAACACTGCGTGAGTTAACTCACGTTGCGTATTAAAACATGCGTGAGTTAACCCACGCCTACTGATATATCAGTACAACATTTAATGTTGTATTGATATGCATTCAATGCAAACAATGTCATTAATGACCCATAATCTTTACACACTCATAATTGAACCGAATTACGTCAGTTTAACAACAAAATCACATAATCGCACGTAAGCGATTCAAATTACACAAAATCATCATTTTTCTCACAATCACATAATCACATATAAACGATCCAAACAGTCCAAATTACACAAATTCGTCAATAATGACCCGTAATCACTTAATCACACTTAATGACACATAAACGATCCAAATTACACCAATTTGTCCATAAATTTCAAAAATTACGAAATCTCACATAAACGGTCAAAATTACACAAATTCATCGTTAAATTGCATAAACACAAATTCATTAAAATTCAACAATACGAACACAAATTCGAACAAATTACAATATTACACATTAATAAATATTACACTTCAGTGGATCGGACATAAAGATGTAAAGTGTTATTTTGCTAAACATGTAAGCAACGTCGCTATCTTCTTCGAGAAGTTGTGGAAAATACACGGTCTTCCAAAAGTCCTCTTCCTAACCCTCCCTCAAGTCCACGCCTGACACATTTACTATTACATCACATGTTCTTTGATTTGAACTAATATGGATAAAGAAATCGTCAAGTTTTGCATTCAACTCGTCCAACTTGTCGGTGGGGTTTACAAATAACCTAGCCCTCTTTTTTTGTCAAGTTTTGCATTCAACTCGTCCAACTTGTCGGTGGGGTTTACAAATAACCTAGCCCTCTTTTTCACAACTACATAACGAACATGAAGTTCAACTGGATCTTGTGCATCTTTAGACATGTTTCACTTCACAAAATATAATGAAAAACAAATATGAGAGGAAAATAAATAAATAAATAGTTGAATAATTAGAGACAAAAAAATGTGATGGCAGTCAGCCAGTCACTATTTTTAGAGTCATTTTAATTAAGTTTTTAGTCTATTTTCATTAGTTTAATATTTTATTTAGAATCATTTTGAATAAATTGTCGTTTTTAATCTATTGAGTCAAATGGTATATTATTATCATATTTAGTGGTAATTTGGTGGTGTAAATAAAAGAAAAACATAAAAGCAATTGGGCCTATTTGGTTGTGGCACAACTATATGGAAAAATTGGAAAGGAACCGGCACAGGGGACCAGAAAGAAGAAAAACTATGTCAGTTGACTATATATATATAAAGAAGCAACACGCACCAGGGAGCATTCACGTTTTTGAAAAAGAAAAGAGAGGAGTTCACGCATCCCAAGAGGGGGAAAATGCACTTGGATATGGAAAAGCATCTCAACAGTAGCGACTGAGAAATAATTGAGGATCAACGCGACAACGACATAACTCTATCGGTTTATTTTCTTTGCTATGTTGTTTATGTATTTAATCATGTCTAGCTAATTTTCCAAGTGGTTGAGTCTTTAGATGAATATGTAATCTTATGGGAAACCTAATTTGTTGAACTCCTTTGAATATCAATGAAAGTCTAGTCTTTATTCATGTTACTTTATGTTTAATGTTTTTTGTATGTTTATCATCGACTACTAACCATATCTTTATGAATATGCAAATTGATCTTAGAGATTGAATGACCACTAACCATGACTTTTGACTCTGAACTAGGTAATAAGTTTAACCTAAGTAATCAAGATAGAGATAGATCGTTATTAGGTTATGACATAGGGATTAACGTTCTGTTAAAACCTCCAACAGTTTCGAATTCACTTAAGAGATTAAGGGGTTGTCACTTGTGGGGAAAATTCTAGGTCAAGAGATTGAGTATTGTTACTGTGCTAATCTGTCGTGAACCTAGATAATCATTGCTTGAATTAGGAGTGCAAATTACCATAGGAGAACTTCGGATGATTCGGAGGTCTTAACCATACTTCTCTCTAATTTTCTAAAACCAATCTTTTATTGATTTTAATTCGTTTATATTACAAAAATTAATTCAATTACCTAGGACACCCTTGAATTTAATACATCCTTTATTTTAACGCTGCTGAGTAGAAATTGAAACAGTCCATGTGGATACGAACTTATAAATTTTATTACTTCGATTGAATTTGGTTCACTTGCTAAATATCCATCAAAATGCGAGCAATAATTGGGTAACATAACCAGCCACAAAAAAAAATTCACTTCATATATTTATATAATATATATAATATTAGTTACATATTGGCCACAAATATCTAAATTACATATCCGGCCACCAAAAAATACTCGGTGTGATATCGTGCAAAAAATAGGACAAACACCGACCAATAAGTCTCATAACCTATAACCTATCTAAGTAGTCTAATGATAGTGCTAAATTTTCGTCTTCTTCCATGTTTTCAATGACTTCAAATTCTTGTTTTTTTTTTCTTTCTGGAGTGGGAGTACCATTACAAATAATTGGACTGTGCTCATTTGTTGGTTTCTTTGGCGGCTTCAGCTCGTTGGACATGAGGTCATTGAAGGCGGTTTGTCTATCCAAAAAATCAAAATGTCATTTCTCCGCCTCACCAATCTTGTTATTCATCCACTCCTTACAACTCGGTGGTAACAGACAACCTTCTTTCAAAGTAACATGAAGAAAGTGGTCGGTAATTAAGCAAAGACACATGATGTTGGAATGTGGCTTAAGTGGTGGAGCACTTCGGATTGGGAAATATGTCTCACATATACCTTTTTCTGGCAAAGTCAATAGAACAACGGCTCTATTGTAGCAAGTAACAATAATGTGACCCATATCCGGAGTGGTCAACCACTTATCTTCCGGTGCAATACCACTTCTACTTGTTGGAGGGTGTAAACCATTCAAGATTTTTTTTAAAACGGTCCTCCTTGTCATATATAGGCATGCAGTCACTCTTATGATTTCTCAACTCATGAATAAGTGATTGATGAACCAATACACGATCTTCTTCATCCATCCCTAAGTGCCTAGCTATGACCCGGAATCCATAATTATCATCCCCTTTAACATTCACAATTTCTTCAACAAAAGGTCTCATGACATTTGGAATTGGTGAAATGTATGAGATATTCAGAAAAGGTTTTGAAGTAGACGATGAAGCTTGTGAGCGGGAGTAAGTTCCAAGGCGTGCATCTTTCCTCTTTGGAAGTGACTTCTTGGGTTGTGAATGTTGACTATCCGGATTTTGAGAATCAATAACCTCCCACCTAGAGGGGATTCGACCCGTTGATGACACTTTGAGTGTAGACCTCTTCCTTTTAGGTGCTCCCTTGGTTACCACCTTTTTTGAAGGTGGAGACAAATTTGTGTCTTCAGGAAATGCTAGTTGACGCATCATTTATTTGATGTAGAGTTTCATCTTGTAAGGGCATTTCTTGAGACGTTCTTGAATGTCATTCCACTCCTCCATCACAGAAAAATCATCATCAACCTCTTCTCCTTGTACATTTAACTTTTTTCAATGAGGGTATATATCATCCAATACAAGAGACAATTTTTGCTTACTCTTCATGGCAATAATACATGCACAAGGTAACCCGTACGATATCTTTTGCACACAACCACAATCTTCCTTACCAGAGCCGAATGTCTTGGAGCGTTTAAATTCATCATAGATAAATTTCAATGCGCGTCTAGATATGTAACCCTCCAACTCTCTCATCATCTTGATTTTTTTGTATTTGTGTTCTAAGACCGTTTTGTTCCTCCCAAAACCTCCTTGTATCTCACCAAATTGCACAGCCAACATCTTGTCTATTTCATCCCAAAATGATGCCAAATCACCCACACTACTCCTTAAATATCTTTTCAACACTCCATGAGCCGATTCAACAATGTTGGTGGTTCTACACCCTAGATGCAAGACTTTATTCGTCCATGCTCTCACAAATTTTTCCTTAATGTTCAAAACCAAGGTTTCAACATATACAATGAAATGAGGAAATGGCATGCATACTTCTTTGAATTTCAATAAAGCACCTGCATATGATTCCTCCGTAGGAGATTCGACCAACTGTTTCCAAGCGCTCACGATTTTCTCAACAACGTCTTTATTCTTCTCCTTGTCCTTCTTCATTTCTTTCTTGTCAACTTTTGCATCCTTAGGAGGCTTTGGTTTAACTCTACAATCTGTGATGCACGTAGCCTTTACATTCTTCTCAATGTGAAAAAAAAAAACAAAGCACAATGTCTGTTTCAGGGAAAATTGTGGCAATGACATTCATCAAAGCAGTGTCCTTGTTAGTGACAATCACCTTAGGCATGCTGTCTTTTGAGGACAAAAGACCTTTCACCATCTTAAGTGCCAAAGTAAAGTGATCCTCTTTTTCAAGGAAAAGAAAAACAAAACCAACGGAATACGTCATTTTGGTAGAGGTGCAACCAACTATCTCAAATAACGGCATTCGGTAGATGTTGGTTTTGTAAGTGGAGTCCAGAACCAAAACGGTCGGAAACATGTTGAGCAATTTAATTGATTTCGGATGAGCAAAAAATATGTCTTGAAGAGTGGTTTCCTCACTATTGCATCTTGTGCAATAGACGTATTGATGCTCCTCCAACTTCGAAATCAAGTATTGCAACTCCGTCATGTCACCTCCTTGCCCCTTGCGCCATCTTGTTCGCAGATTGTACACTTGCTTGATAGTTGTTTCCTCACTATTGCATCTTGTGTAATAGACGTATTGATGCTCCTCCAACTTCGAAATCAAGTATTGCAACTCCGTCATGTCACCACTTTGCCCCTTGCGCCATCTTGTTTGCACAGTGTACACTTGCTTGATAGTTGTCACACTTTCCTTGTTATTTTGATTCAAATTGGTGAGTATATTCCGAGGCACTGTCAAGCTCTTTGTCATATCGATAACTTTTTTCTTCTCCTCCGCATCAAGTCTACTTGCAAGAAGGTGGCCTTGTAACTTTTACTCCAAGTCATGGTTGTGCATTCAACAAAGCATTGCAATCCACCAATCATTTGTATCCTTATCAAAGAAACCTTTCAACCTAAACGGATATGGACATTTCCTTGAGCCGATGCCTTCAAGGTTCGTTCTCTTCCTCGTCTTAGGTGGCTTGTATTCCCCACTCCTTTCACATTGCATCGTCAAGTATGGCCTTTTTAAACTTGATTTATCTATACAAATAGTAAATCTGGCCCTTCCCGATTGTTGACGAACCAACCAAGTAACTATTCTCGCTCTCTCCATCTTTCATTTATTGTAAAAAATGAGGTAGTGTCGCGAAATTTTTAAACAACACCGATAGGTACATGTTTAGGTTTTTCTTCAATTTTACCAATGTTAGCTTGAAAGGGAATTTTGACTTTAAACGGTTTCACATTAACGGTTGGTTTGGCATCGCCGGAAGCTTCAATTTTGGCCGGTTTCGGTTCAACGCCATCACCCGCCAAGTTGTCAACCATCTCACCCTATGTCTATTGAATAAAAAAATAACAAAGAAAAAATAAATAAATTACTTGTGCAACAAGCTAACCAAGAACAAAAGTGGCGCAAAAAATTCAAAAAACTGGTCTACACAGTAGCGTGACTTAAGTCACGCAACCCTTAACTTCTGCGTGACTTAAGTCACGCAGCTATTAACTCATGCGCAAGTTAACTTGCACAGAGCCCTATGACCTACGAAAAACCAGACGAACCAGCACCAAAAACCAGCAAAATTAGATGAGTTTAGATGATACATTACCTGATATTTGATTGATGAGCGTAGAAACTTGCTTTCTGACAATTTGCAATGATTTGGAATGAAGATTTTGACCCAAAATTTCACACTTTTTGGGTTTTTGAAGGTGGAGGGAAAGAAAATGGTGCTTAGAGTATGGACTGATGGGTTTTGTACAAAAACAGTAACTCTGCGTGACTTAACACGCACTACGTGGGTTAAGTCAGGCTGCGTGACTTAAGTAGTGCAGGGGTAAATACATAAATTCAGTAGGGCGTGAGTGAATTGTGTAGAAAAAGAATCTGAACTCAATTCTAAATGGAACAATTCTTTATTGAGTAAATTACACTCTCCTCTCATCAAAGATGCTTGAATTACACTTCCCTCTCCTCTTATGTTAAAATATACACTCCCCTTCATTGAAAAGTAAAATTTATACTTCTCTCCCTTATAGGATGCTTGAATTACAACCTCCTCCCTTAATAATTAAATATGCTCTACACTTTAATCTATTTTAACATAAATAAATATTTTTATGATATATATTAATTTTGAACTACCATTTAAGAAAAATAAATTTATTTCTTTATAATTAAATGTCAATGATAATTAAATTTAAATATTTTGCTATTGATTTTATAATTTAGAGTATAAAATTAACTTTTAAATAACCATGCTTTATTGTCTATCGTAATTTTTCACATATTTTAATTTTATTTTGGGTTATTTTTAAAATAGGGTTTCAAACTAAATGTTAATGAAATTGTGAATAAAAAATAGCAAAAAATATGTATTCAATTTTTTATTATATTAAAATAGACCCGCAATACTATTTTTTTCAAAGTGTGTTAGATTTTTTATTTATTTTTATATTATTAGAAATTAAAAAAAATATATCGAGGGAGTAAAGTGTAGATTTTAACATAAGAGGGGAGGAGAATGTAATTCAAGCTTCTCTTAGGGTAAAAGAGTGAAAAGTTTTCTAATAAGTTTTGAATAAGATGAGAGGGGAGTGTATATTTTAACATAAGAGGAGAGGGAAGTGTAATTCAAGCATCTTTGAGGGGAAGTGAGTGTAATTTACTCAATATTTTAGGGGAAAAAAAGAAAAGTTCAACCGAAATTTCCTCACCGTTATTAACATTTCCATTCAATTAAAGCATTTCCATTGGAACTGAATGCCTGATTGCTGTTTTTTCATATATTTATCTTACAGTTTTTTTTTTTTTTTACGAATTTGTGGCTATAAATAAAGGTTTAATGCAAGCCTTATTCTGTGAGTGTTGAACAAAATCTGAAACATCACAAAGTTGAGAATTTTAGTGGAGATTAAGAAAAGTT
>Ga0228710_1002532_pt1 | contig 28848 bp, 19 predicted proteins | sample MedpolnodulmetaG_FD_177995 | JGI IMG/M metagenome (GOLD analysis project Ga0228710, IMG submission 177995) | Root nodule microbial communities from Medicago polymorpha collected in Santa Monica, California, United States - pink nodules | ecosystem: Host-associated > Plants > Roots > Nodule... | reverse complement strand
GTGTTATACTCTTGACAATCCAAGGCAGAGATGATCCACAGAAAATGCATTACCATTGATTGAAGGCCATTTATCAGAACAGCCGTCTCCCCAGATGAACCATTTTGGGATACACTAACTTTAAACGGGCCCAGCTCTCTCTCTGTCAGGTTTGTAAGATTCAATTTTAGCTGCAAAGAACAAGCAATCAAACTCAGGTTCCACATTTCTATTTTCTTCTGTTGGTGGTACACCAAAACCAAGGATCAAAAGTAGAACAAGATAAAACATAATGATTCTTGTACCCTAAGATGGTGAATAAATTCTAGCAATAGCTAGATGCTGCATAGGATGAAAAATAACTAAATAGCCCTAAACCTAGAATATCTAAGATGCAGTTTTCTGGTTTACAATGTGTATGCCATTGGATCATAAATTACCGTGAATGGTCTTTGAAGGTTAATGATAGATGGAACTTCAACAACTTGCAAATCAATCTCTTTCTTTGTTGTTGGCTGCAAAGGAACATTTCCAGACAAAATACTGGTGTATGAGAACTAAATAATCATAATTTAGAAAAATGAAGGCGGAATTAAAAACATTAAATTTTAATTACTAAGTTTGCGTGCATCTAACATGATTTGAATATGAAACATGTAATCAGCTTTATCATTTCGAAAGTGAAGGGGAAAAATGAAATATATCATGCTAGATTCAGATGAATGTTGTATAGAACCAAAGAAGCTTAACCATCAACTTGGTTATTGTTTATTGATATTTAACAAGGTTACAGCACACCAGATAATCAATTCAAATATGGATCATCATTTTAGAAGAAAAAACACTTACAGTCCCCAATATCTGCTGGGTCTGCAGGCGACCGGGTTCACCCAAATTTGTTCGCCATGTTATCTGCAGTTTACCAAGAACATTATTTCCCTCAACTTTAGTTTGGGCAGAATCATCCAATGATGACTTCAATTGATAGAGATAGTTGTAGATTCCTCCACCAGATCTTATTAGTATTGGCGGCTTAAATGTTTCCCTGAATTCAAGCTAATATATAATCAATAACAATAACAATAAAATATATTTACACGAGATGAGTCAAAATATAAGTGGTCAGAAAGAAAAAAACAAAGCATTTGTTTATATTATAGTGTTTAACTCCAAAAGAAATACAAAGCACTGACCTTGCAGTGTTATCTTTCTCAGTATGAGGCCCATCACCTCTAAGTATTGTTGCACTATAATGCTGAGCGGGTTCAAAATCAACTTGGTCCATGAAAAGGTTTGATTTGGTATGGTTTTCAATACAAGCTTCCAAAAAGGTAGTTTCCTGAAACACATCAAGGAGATAAACTGATGCACAACTGTAGTCGGTAGGTAGGGTGGGCACAAAGCAGGTACGATTTCCTTAAAGCCTTAAGAATTGAAGATCAAAACATGACAATTTCAAATCTGAATACTGATAACAGACTCAGCTACATAAATATGTTTGTATAAAGTCAGGGGTAGCTTAACGTGTCAAAGTTTTTTTTTTGGAAAAATAACAGGGGAAGGGTGGCTAATCAGTATTTAAAGGAATAAAGGTAAAACAACTAGGGAGATGTTCCATTTGTATCTATTTTCATTTTTAGTTACTATGTATTCATTGATAATTTGAAAGTATCATCTTATTTACATTTTATTTCCCGTTTTCAACTTTCTGCGAAGGAAATAGTGAAAAATCAGAAATGTTGTTTTTACCATTTCCTCCACAAAGCTCATGGTGTTTTATGATTGGCTAGCCAGATTCATTACTGAGAGTATATAATTAAATTCAAGTTTATGCTCCCTGGGAGGCTATCAAGAAATTAATGATAATATGCATTAAACTACAAAAAATTGATAGTTTAAAGGAGGATACGTCAGAAATGAAAAAAAATACACATATACTGTTGTATACATATTTAATTATTTACTGTCTTGCCTTGGTCTATTAAGAAAATCTATTTCTTTGAACTGATTGTTACTGACCTCAACAGCATTGGATGAAAATGTGTTTGACGCAACAAATAATAGGAAAGTTGTTGATAAAGTAATGCTACTGAGTCTTTTTTTTTGTTGGTTTAAAAAAAATACATTTCATTATGCATTTCTATTTTAAAATCTTGTCCTTACAAATAATACAGAACCCAATCAATGAAAGTGGTGTAATCTGAAAATTCCTACCAACAAAAATGTACTACATCATTGACATGTTATTCACCATAAGGCGGCCTAGTTTGTCTAGGAAAAGATATACACTTACGATTGTATAGTATATTCAAATCATCAACATACCTTGATAACACGGACCTGCAACAAAAGAAAAAATTCAGAAAGTGTGTGAGTCATCAGTTACTGTCTAATACTTCAATTCAAATTCAGTCAATTGATTAAAAAAAAAGAAAGAGGTTAATACCTTTGTCCTAACAGAAAGTGGATTAGCAACGATAAACTTGAAGAATTGGGGAAGATATTTACGCTCACCATCACCATCATTGTACAATGCAGTGCAAACCAGCCTGAAGGAAGACATACGGTCAATCAAATTAGTACCGAAAAAGCATAGCATAGCATATCCTAAGAGAAGGACATTGTTGAGAGATAGAACTTACGTGTGAGGTCCAAGCTCTTTGACATCATGTTCGACAATAAAATCATAACGCCCACCAGCACGTATAGTCTCAACTGGTGATTTCGACGTATCTAAAAGAAGTATTCTCTGTCTCTCTGTTTGGATTTCAGCCTGGAAATTACAAAGTTTAAAATAATGAATTGGATACAACAACAACAACCAAGCCTTATCCCACTAAATGGAGTCGGATACATTAATCAAACGACGCCATATTGTTCTATCAAAAACCATGTCTTTCTCCAACTCATTTATCTCTAGACCCTTCCTAATAGTTTTTCTAGGTCTACCCCTACCTCTAGTGACCTGACTCCCCTCTATCCGATCTACTCTTCTAACTACAGAATCCACATGTCTTCTCTCTAAGGGTATGTTTGGTTGTGAGAAGAAAGTGTGAAGAGAGAAAGAGGTAAGAAAGAGTAAGAGAAGAGAGAAGTTGATGAGAAATAGAGTAGATTTGAGATATTGTTTGGTATAAGAGAGAAAGAAGAGAAAAAGAAGAGAAAGAAGTGTGTTTAGTTTTTGAAAAGACAAAAATATCCTTATACTAGAAATGTTAATATACAATATTATATCTAAATTTAATTTTAGTTTTTTTTTATTTTAATTTAATCAAAAATTAATTAAACTACATTTTTTACATAGAAATTAAATAAATTATTTACTTAATTAATAATTTAAAATATTTGAATTTAGTCCATTAAATTAATTCTTGTTTACATAGTCATTTCGATTAAACTAATTCATTAGTTAACTAATTAGTGAATTCCAAAAGTTTCATTTGGATTAAATTAATTCAATCAAAGAGAAAGTCGCATATTGTTCATTCTAGTTCATTAAATTAATTGCTTTTTAGTTTCCTGACCTGCCGCTACAACAAAAAAAACTTGAAAACAAAATGATAAATAATAGTAGCTACCACCTACTGTATATAACCAGGGAGAAAAGTGGAAAATTAAAAAAAGATTGTGTCTCCACTCTATTTCTTCACACTTATGGAGAGAAGTGATAAAGGCGTGGGTCCCACGCTATGAAGCACGGACACTCCTCGGATAAGGCGTGTTCCTGTATCAGACATGTGTCGTGTCTGACATTGACACGACACCAACACATATAATTACACTGAATTATGTGATTTTTAAAAAAAATTAGCTGTGTCAGCGCGTCAGTGTCCGTGTCGTGTCAGGTGTCCGTGCTCCATAGCACGTCATTTTATCTCTCTGCCCAATTTCTCTTCTAAACCGAACATGAGATATTGCCCCTCTCTCTCCAACTTCTCTCTCCCCTCTTTCTCTCTTTCTTATTTCTCTTCTACCAAACACAGTGTAAATGCCCAAACCACCTAAGTATAGTTTCTACCATCTTTTCTACTAAAGGTGCTACCCGAACTCTCTCTCTCGAATGTCGTCATTTCCAATTCTATCACATCTAGTCTTACCACACATCCAACGCAACATCCTCATTTCTGCTACACTAACTTTATGTTTGTGTTGGTTCTTCACTGCCCAACACTCTGCCCATACAATATTGCCGGTCTTACCGTTGTCCAATAAAATTTTCCCTTCAACTCAAACGGTACTTTCGCATCACATAAAACACCTGAGGCACTCCTTCATTTCAACCACCCAACTTGGATTCGATGGTTTAAATCTCCTTCTATTTCTCTGTCATTTTGTACTATAGACCCAAGATATTTAAACCGTGTAACTTGTGATATGATATGATCTCCAACTTTCACCTCTACGCTAGAAACACTTCGCCTCTTGCTAAAATTACATTCCATATACTCTATCTTGTTTCAACTCAAGTGAAAACCATATGTTTCTAAGGCTTGTCTCCAAGTCTCCAACCTCCCATTCAATCCTTCTTTCAACTCTCCAAGTAGGACTATATCATCTACAAAAAGCATACATCTGGTGCTCACTCTTGGATGTGTTCTGTAAGTACATCCAAAACTAAGGCGAAAAGATAAGGACTTAGTGTTGAACCTTGGTGCAATCCTATTGTTATAGAAAAATCTTTGGTGTCTCCACCTTACGTCCTCACACTAGTCGACAGCCCCTCATAAATATGCATTTTTTTAGTTTAAGATGATTAAAGACAATTTTAGAGCATGTTTGGATCAACTTATTCAAGCTTATCTATTGGCATAAGCACCTACGAACTGTTTGAGACAACTTATGGAAACAGCTCATGACATGCCCGTTACCTATTTTCAGCTGATTTCGATAAGTTCTTCATTATAACTTATGAAACAGGTTAAAGCTTATATGAAAACAATTTGACTTTATTTGATATATTGTTATTAAACTAGCTTATACTTAAACAGTATTTGTGCAATAAGCCCTTGATTAAGATGCCTATCCAAACAGGTTCTTATAGGAATCTACTTGTACTTGTCTATACATTCAACAGAAAGTAAACAATAAGTAAAAAAAAAAGGTAATTAAACAGTATGAAAGTTAGTTAGAAGAAATAGATTAACCTTGATAATAACTTCTCTGACTTCAAAATTGGAGCTATTGTTAATACTAATATAGCTACAGAAAGTTTCTCCCAAGTAAATTGCTCTGCATTAAACAAATTCAAAAATAAATTATCACAAGTTGGTAATTGAAAATGAAGAGAAGTTGGGGAAACCTTCGTACCCGAAGGACTGAGGGAGAACGAGGAGACCAGAGAGACCCATGGAATCTGAGAAGTGATGAAGGAGGAATCTATTGCGATAATTGGGATCGGAATCGGGAGCAATGAGGGCGGCGGAGGAAGGGGCGGAGGGATCATCGAAGTGGTCTTCACCGACGAAGAGGTCGTCGGGATCGATACGAAGAGGAGGGTCGACGTTGAAGGATGGACGACAGAGTCGCATGACACGAAAGGCTACTGAGTGAGAAGATGAAGATCCTCCTCCTCCACTTCCTTGACTCATCTTCTTCAAATTCAAATGCGAAATGTGGCTGATTCAGTGTTCTTCTTTCCAAACGATGAAATCTGCACATGAACTTTGAACCTTCCAAAAACCAAGTAGAATTTTTATCACTGATATACAATACGATGCGTAATAGGCTTAAATATATTTCTCATCTTTTATCTTAAATAAAAAAATGCATATTAATCTTCTCCTCCCTCCGTCCCAGATTGTATGTCGCTTAGGGAAAAAAATTTGTCCCAAATTATATGTCGCTTTACAATACCAATGCAACATTAATGTTATTTTTCCTACTATAACCTTAACTATTTATTACTCTATTCTTTCAATTCTTTCATTTATCTTTTCCATGTTATTTATTAAGGACAATTTTGTAAAACAACGCACAATATTTCTTTTCCACACAATATTAATTGCATTTCTTAATATGTGTGAAATGCCCAAAACGTCATACAATTTGGGACGGAGGGAGTACCTTATTTAACATGTTTTAATCCTTTATCTTAAAAAAATAAATATATCGCTTTTTAATTCTTAACCAAAGTTGAAACCGTGTTAACATAAACTCACGTGCCATACAAGAGGAAAAAACGACTTTGTTTTTTTTTATTTTTAAATATTGGGTATGAATTGCTTAACTTAGTTGGTATGGACAATGCATAAAATATGCAAGGTCCGGAGTTCAAACCCCGGCCACCACCCAAAAGAAGCATGGATGAATGTTAAAAACAAAAACAAGAACATAAGGTTTTGAAGGAGATTTTGTTGTGATATCTTTAAAGGAGAACAATTTGATGAGACGCCTTTGAAGGAGATTAAATTGTTGTTACATGTTTGACAAACCGCAAGCCATGTCGGTATACTTTTAAACTTCTTTTTCTAATTTTTGGATAACAGGTGTTAGGCTCAATTTAGATATATTAAAATGAGCAGAGTGTAATAGAACAAAATGAAATAGAGCTAAAGGAAATGGAACAAAGATCTCGATCTATTGTTTGAATATTTTATAACTCAATGAAACAAATTTACTCTAAAATATTCAAACAAAAGATCTCGATCTATTGTTTGATTATTAATCGAATTAAAATGTTATATTTCATTGCATACACCCCAAATTGGGGAAAAAAAAGGCGGTGAGGTATGTGATAGAATGGATTCTATCATATTTCATTCCACTCCATTTAATTTTTACAATTCCAAACAAGGGAATATAACTTCATCCAACTCCATTCATTCTGTTTTATCACATTCCATCAATCCAAACATAATCTTAGGAACAAGTTAATGGAGAAGTTGGATAAGGAAGGAGTAAGAGAGTTACTCGTTTAGATAAATTTTGGATAAATGAATATGAAAGCCACATGATGAACATGAGAATGGAAATTAATCGTATTGTTTAGTAGTTAGAATTCACCTTTTAAGGTGAACAAGTAGAACGTCCAAAGTTCAAACCTCGGCTACAATTAATAACATTGTTTGAACATTATGGACTAAATTATTATTTCATGGTCTAAAGACAATGTTAATGCATTTTCATAGTTGATCGACTACCAGCAGACATCCATTTTAACAATTTATGAACCAATTTCTTGTATGAACAAGATATCTTCCACACAACTACATAAACTAATTCTTCGAACCGCAATAGCTGGCAACGTTCTCCCAAATGAAGGTATTTGAGATGGAGTATCAGTTCAGGAACTAAGATGGCTGTTTACTCAAATTATAAATAAAGTGGGATGGATAGATGAGGAAACTAACTACATATGAACGAAAGTCGATAACAATTTAATATGGCCAACCAAACGAGTTCGAGAGGAAAAGATCCCGCTATGACAGAGTACAAAGTCGAAAGTCATCTGTTGATAGAATCTACTTCAAATTTCGTTGTAAAGAATTGAACCTTTCGCGTGAGTAAACTAAATTTTAAACATAAAAATATTTCTTTTTACCAATGTGACTTAAACGGAAAAAGAAAAAAATAACAGATTTACACAACACTGAAGACACCCATTTGGCCAGGCTAGACTAGAACTGCAACATGAGTACATGTCCAACAAACAGGCAGTACCAGTTCCCGTTGTATTGTGCAATGCACCAAATGACAAAAAATCCATACCACATTGTCAAAAAATAAATAAATAATCCATACCACTTCTAAACTAAGCTAATAATTACATGGTTTCTGTTGAACAAATAACTCTATAGGACCAGGTACATTGATGAGATGGTGAATAATATCGGTACATTGATGAGTTTGGGAAACCGATGCACAGCCTTCTCATTCTCAGGGATTGTTAAGTGACAATTGATCCCTTTAATCTCCTATTCAGCAGCAGTAACCTCTTAACAATCCTACCGGTAAAAGCACCACTACATCAGCATGCGCGAAATAATCAGGTACAAACTGCTTCTACTTCATCAGAGAGTTTACAATCTGGATCACTGAACATCGGTAAAAATCATTGATTGATATTTGGCAAGTAGCAGGCTACAAGACAAAAACGAATGCCCCAAAAACAAATTGAGGTTGGAACAAATGGATTTTTGAATGATTGAAACCACGCAGAGTTATCAGCACCAAAAAAATGCTTGTACTCAAAACAGTGGCCACCATCAATAACAATGTATATATATACACAGACAACCAACTTGTCAGGCAAACCTAAACCTCTTCTGTACAAATCCTGCCAGCATTCCATCTGAGTATTCTTTCATAGTTAGGCATAAATATATGCAAGCCTCCAATTTCCAATATGTAAAACTCACAATATAATAATACCATAATGGAGTTCTCTATACAACTCGAACCCATGTTCCACCACACATTGGGCAGCCATATGCCCATCGGCTGATCCACCACAACTCCCTGCTACTCTGACTAGGAGAGGTAGTAGAAGCTGGAGAAGCAAAAGCAGAAGTCTGCCGCTGACATCTTATACACTGCACCATGGAAATAAACAGTCACAAAATAGAAGACACGTGCAGACTTTTTTTATTAAAAAGTTCAAAAGATCAAGCAAGTGTCTTTTATTTAATGTCAAAAATCATGTCCGGGATAAAAAAATCTTTGACCAAACACTAATTTAAAAACAGCAAAAAGGTCAAGTACTCACGTGGTTTTCACATGATATTAAACAAATAATCATATTATGCTTGAACTCACCATACAAACTACCAAGTCCCCATAATGTTATTTTGGATTTCAGCAAATAACTGCACTGAGCTTACACTTTATCCACATTTCAACTAAAATCTCCTTTTTAGATTGAGGGATCAGTTAGAGATATAAAAGTCATCCTTGGACTATTAACCTATCGCTAAAGTCACTCCGGAAAAGTGGTACAGAGTCATATGTCCACTCTTTCATCCCCCAAGTTTAAATGTTAGACAAAATTGAACACCGTAAAACCAGGATGCTCACAGTCGCTGATTCCATCTGTTATGCGTAGATCAATCAAAACCCATGGCATGTCTGGCTTTTTCTTTCAAGTGATATCGTTCATCAGTATTATTTTGCAACTCACACAAGCACTAGCATTGCAGAACACCAACCCAAGAGCATCTATCAACAGTAAAATATAAATGACAAATCTTACAACGCAGAACACCAATGCAATGCTAGTGGTGTTCTTGCATTGGTGCTCTTGTGCTTGTGTTCGAGCGTTGTGTGCAACAGTAAAAATATTTTTTCGCACTACTACAAAAAGTATAAATGACAAATCTTACAATGCACACAAAAAATATTGAATCCCGAAGTTGACTGTAAGATTCAGAGACAGTTTTTCGAGCCTTCAGATATTATAAAATCACCCATATAACAAACAATTCCCAAGTTTTCAACAACAAAAAATAAGCATTTCAAAGTCATGCAACCCTTAAATGCACACAGCAAACAATAAAAGTGAACTAGATTTAATTTCTAACCTTGTACCAGACCCCTTCAAGGCCAGTTTTCCATGTTGCGGTAACAACATCTCTTCGAGATCCCATGATACCAAGATAAGCACCCAAGCCCACAGAACTGTTCAGCCCAAAAGCTGCATCTCTTTCAGACATCCTGCGCTTCCTTGGCCATAAGCGATGGGTTCCATCATAAGCATCACAATGCTCCGTTGAGTTGAAATCAAGTGGGTCAGAGCAAACAACTTTAGGTTGATCAATTGCACAATCTATATCATCGGGATCAGACCATGGTCCGCCAAACATATTCCGCCTATTCCACTCTTCTGATGGAGGGTGGAGTTCTAGCTCGCGTAGTAGAAGACCAGCAGCATCTGCACCTCTAGGACGGGGCATATTCTGCATAGTGAATTCTGTTTCAGCAAGGGCTTTGGAAGAAAGGTTGCATGCCCAAAAGAAAGAACAGAAAGAACCAAACAAAAACAACTGACTAGGAATCAAAAGTTTAACATCCAATCATCAACACCAAAATAATCTATAACTAATTATGTTGCATCACTGAATCAGAAATAAATTGTGCTGTAAAAAGGAATCATCATGTAAAGAAATGTAATTAAGCTATTTTCCAGCCTAATTAAATACATCACCAAAGCAAATCAACAATTAAAAAAATGAGGTTGAGAAAACATCATTAAAAACATTTAAAATAAGTAGAACAATATGAAGATACCTGCATATGCGGACCAAGGGATGCCTCCACAACTTCAGGCAGTACAGTATAGTTTCCATCAATATAATGCAGCCGAACCTGAATGTTGCTGCTCCCCACCTGAGATATTGGCAATGGGTGTTGCAGGGTAGATGTTCGGCGACATAGTTCCATAAGCATCATAAAAAGCACCTTCACCTGCATTATACGTGTAGTGAGAAAAGAAAAGTAAAATTGCAGTCTACTTTATAACCACGGCAGGTAAAAGTAAGAATACAACTCTAGAAAAATGTTTATGTAAGTCACAAATGATAAAAAACTCGGAGCCTTCAGGTAAGTCACAAAATATATCACATTATAGTTAATACCTCTTCAAACGTATATCCTTGGCCAGCATTTCCACTACCCAATCTTGAACGTCCAGAAGGTGCTTCTTCACCTCCTTTTGGCCCAGATATAAGCTGACCAGCTCGCCCCGTCAGTCCATCTTCTGACTTGGCCACAGCTGAAACTGGTTTTGCGATCTCCTCCACTTTGCCAGAAGCAGGAGCATTAGACTTCTGTATATTTGAATCAGTAGTTCTATTGGCAGCTCCCATATAGCGAGGAAGTTGTGTACGTCGAAAGAAAAAGCAGAAGAGCAAAAGTTGGCATAGTCTGTGAAGGAATTGACAGTCCCCAATAAGTCTAACTGCAGGTGTTCCAGGAAATGTTCCTGTATTAATGCTAATAGGCATAAATGATGAAGGACCGCTGATGGGGTTAGGGGTCGGGTTGGACCCTCCATCAGTTGTGTTGCTAATCTTGGCAATCGCCCCTTGTACCCACGTTTGCAATTGTACGGTTCCCATGGAGCTGGTACTACCATTTTGACCTCCTGGAAAATATCATTTGCATTTTGAGTTTAATATTTAAATTTTAAGACTAAAAAGATCACACAAATGGAGAAAATCATTAATACAATTCAGAGAAGATAACTGATTATTTTCTCCCCTAAAAAAAACTATTATTTTCGATCACCATTAGAAGAGAAGCACTAAATCTATGCAGCAAAAGCCCAACCAGAAGATTATTCCCAAGGATATTTTATTAATCCAAAATAAAACAGCTATATTGGTTGCAGGCAGAGAACCTCATACCGAAGCATGATAAAGAAAACTGGATATAACTGAAAACAAGTTAAATTAATCTCTAGACCCTAGTACTTTCTGGAGAATTTTCAAATATGTTCTTTTTACTTAAAAAGCGTCAAATGGGTCTGTATAATTTCCAAACCTTTAATCGGAGACTGGATTCATAGACCCTAGAGTAAATTACTGTAAACAAGGGAGTCCATTCATAGTTTTTATAACATTAGAATCCATTAGAGCATTCCTAAGAAAAATGGATCTGCAAATAAATTTAAACTCCAAAAAATAATGTCTGATATGTGCACACTAACCCTGACTTGTTGCAGGAGTTGCTGAACTTTGGGTAGGACTGGCAACCATGTTGCGGTTGCTTCCAGTGCCTGCAGTCACAGCATGACTAGCCAACGTACGGCAGAAACTTGCATAACGTCGCAAACGTGTGATGAAATGTGAAGCTAAATCAAGGATTGCATCAACATAAGCCTGCAAAGATTAAAACAAATAAGAAACAAGAACTACAGACAACAAATTGTATAACAGCCTTCAAGAACAATTCACAAAGAAGCAACAAAAAACTCAGAAGGGTTCCATCAAGTACAAATACACTCAGCTAGATTCATAAGCATATTTTTTTACAAAAACATAATTAAATGCAAGCATCCTAGTGCTTCTCATGCTATATTATATAACCAAACTCATGGTTTTATTGACGTACCCTTTACTTTTAAAAATTGCCGTATTCTCATACCGATACCCATATTGTACCGGGTACCGTACCCGTACATATGTAACATAGCTTATTATGTACCATATATCTAATTACATATGCAGCCTCAAAAACAATAAAAATTACTGAATTCCTGACACTCATTCACAATAAGAAAAAGAGAGAAAAAAAACCAAGTCCCACATTAGGGTCTGTTTGTTTCACCGGAAGGGAGGGATTTTAATGTTGGGGAGGGGAGGTATTTTAATAAAATATAGGTTTAGTTCAAAAAAGGGGAGGTGAGGGATTTTAATTAAAAATATGTTTGGTTCACAAGAGAGAGGGGGGGTGGGGGATTTTAGGCCAAATTTACTTTTTTTACCAAACACTCATGTTTTAAAAACATTAATCTTTATCACCATTGTTATTTATCATCTCGTGAAATTCCCAAATTTGACCATGTAACTTTTTTACTACCTTCCCATGTCCTTTATGAAATGATAAATGAATTGGGAAATGGTGATATCTGTCCCTTTCACTTGTGCTCCACGGTAATGTATGTCATAGTCAAATATGGTTCTAGTTTTGAGTAAATTCCATCCCCCTCCCCTTTATTCAACTACCCCTCAATTTTTGTGTAACAACTGAAATTTTATTTTTTCCCCACCAGAATGAAAAAGGGATTTAAAACCCTTCATGGCATTTTTGAAATTATTGACGATGCTTCAATTTTGGGCTATTTTTTATATTCAAGCATTTAGCATGTGAAGTATAATTACACTTTTTATGTAATCTCAGGCGTAGCATTTTTGCAGTTGGCCACTCTGCACCGCTGTCAAAGATTAACAACTATGCTATGGCAAGACCGAAGAGAGCACAGATGAGAAGTATGCTAAATGACAAAGACCAACAAGGAAGCACAACAAATTGCATTTTATATTTTATTTTATAAATAACCAAATAGTAACACAAATTTCCATACTGTAACCAAAGCAGACCTGAACGCAAGGAACCAATGCAGGCTCAACAGCCATGGTTTCAGAATCAATGTTGGATAGTGTTTCGCCAGATGCTTGCCAAAGTTCAGGCACAAATTGTGTAGGATCTATTAATGCAGACTCAATCCCTCTCCCGAGCATATCCAACAACAACCTGGCTTGCATATCAAGAACCATAGCCCTGACCTCCTGCGCATTAGACCCTTCCAGTAGCCTGCACTTTATCCTGTCTAGACTCTGCAATCATATAGAAACAAGTTCATTTAGGTTAAAAAGCTGTGACATAAAAAGATGCTATCACGTATCTATCTGAAAATACTACCTTAAATAGAAGAAACTAATAGAAGAAAATCAATATTGTTTATACTATAATGAGAATTCTCTCAGCTGAAAGGCACAGCAAAAGAATGGAGCATGCTTGGTTGAAAATTGGATCTTAGATTTTCTGGAGTTCAAAATTTATATTCACATGGACGCTTTGGACCTTAGATTTTCTGGAGTTCAAAAATTATATTCACATGGACGTTTTAAAAGATTTTATCATTTAACTGACATCAAACATCAAATTAAACTCTTAGTCATCTACAAGTTATTTAGTGAGGACAAACAGTACATATAGTGGCTATGCCTGATGATGCAAGTACAATTTCAACAAATAAAAGATTCTCTAATAAGTATTTTTTGCTTTCGAGTCCGACAAAGTACTATCTCATCACAGTTAACAGAAAAACAATGAAACTGCTCTGGAGCTAACTATGGCGAAATTGAAAACAAAGAGAGAAAAACTATGAAAGCCACCAACAGAATGCTGAAATAGTGATAGTTAACAATAACATACAGGGCCATATTGTTGCCTGTGCTGCACAGAAGGAAGAGAGTGGAAATCCGCATCCAAAACCGCAATGACGCTGTTAAGTGAAACTGAAACCAGGAAAAGAAAGTATTGTTTGTCAATGTACATATAAAACATGAAATCATATCATCCTTTCTTTCTCTAGAACAAACTTCAACAGATCAAAACAGAGAAAGGACGTAATTGTTTGTAATGATAATGATGATGATGGTGGTGGTGGTGGTGATAATGATGATGATGATGATAATTGGGAAAAACCAAAGCCCCACATTGGATAGATAGGACTCTTGATGTGAGTTTATAATGGGAAGCAATCCTATTGTTTGTAATGATAATGATGATGATGGTGGTGGTGGTGGTGATAATGATGATGATGATGATAATTGGGAAAAACCAAAGCCCCACATTGGATAGATAGGACTCTTGATGTGAGTTTATAATGGGAAGCAATCCTCACCTTACAAGCCGGTTTTGTAAGGATGGGTTAGGCTCAAATTCAACAATATAATAATAGTAGTAGTAGGAAGGAAAATCTCAAATAGAGTTGTTATGAAAAATTACTAGAGACTATATAGAATGGAGAATACAGATCATTACATCTATAACTATTCTGCAGGAGGTTCTAACTTGCATTGAGTCGGTACATTGTACAAACAGCATTAAGTAGAAGATGCCTTAAATAAAAATAAAAAAATTAACCACATAAGTGCACACAGATTACTTTGTCTCGGGACTTCCTTGAAGGTGTGTTCATAGTCTTGGGACTTGTCTAAAGGCCACACACTCATAAAAGGGATGAGCAATTCTTTAGAGTGTATTTGGATTGAGGGGTTTAGAAGGGGAAGGGAGGGGAGGGCTTACTTTTCTTTCCAATAATGAAATAAAATAATAGAAAGGAACGGAACTAAGAGACCTCAGTGATGCAAATTTACCATGGATAAGGGAAATTACAAGTTAGTTAAGTATGCAGAGAGCTAGCTATATATAAGAGTTCTAACAAGTTAGGTGGATCCATAAATACTCTGCAGTAGGTTGAGCAGTCTGGCAGTGAGTCTATGACTATCAGACCAGGTTCTTAGCAATTAGCGTACACGTCAAACAGTAACTGGATTCAATTACAATTAAACTACAGCAGACTTAGCTAACTTATTTTAATCTTAACAGACTGAACAACAAGTGCATCCTTACCAATACCATCCTCAGCAGCACTCTGTGTGCATCCCACAGCATCCCACCAATCAACTCCAACCAATAGGCTCCACCAAAACCTGTTATACTAACAGATATTAGCAAATTCATGAAAATCATTTACAAAAGAAACAAAGCACAACTTCCGCTACCTGACACAGCGGATAAAAATTCAGCAGAAGCTGTAAATCTGAAATAATATTAAGACACAGTTCACATATCACATAATGAAGAGAGATAAAGCATTCACCTTTCAGCAATTGCACGCTCCCAAGTTGATGAATTGGCCTTTGCTTGACTAAGAGGTACGGGAGGAGGAAGAACCCGAATTATTTTCAATATTGTATAATTATTGATAGTATCATGCCAAACAGAAGCTGAACAGCAGCTTGTTGAAGAAAAGGCAGGAGCAGCAATTGCAGATCCAACCGTAATTTGATAGTTGTCTACTTCTGCAAAATTTGGACCAGAAAATATATGGACACCACCCCGGAGGAAAGCAATTGCAATTTCACCTCCATGAGCAGAGTAAACAATTCGTGCAAGGGTCCTAACATCGCTTGGAAGATCAAATGGATCAAAATTGACCCGCTTTGATTTATCCGAAATAAGCTCAGATACCTTTTGCACATCAGGAGCCATTCCAATTGTGGGCGATTGATGATTCATAAAATCGTCTGTGGGAGGTATGCACAGGTCCACCTTGGACTGCCAGACAGTTTGCATAGGAGGTTGCCCACCCATACTAGAGGTAGGGTTTCCAAATATAGGATGGAGAACAACCTGTTCTAAAGACGATTCCCAGCGTTGCACTCTCCATCCGGTAATTGTTGGGCCTTCATCCGGATCATAAGGGGACATGTACTGTCCTGTAAAGGTAATAAAATCAGTTATGCATCATTTTTTAGATCAACTGTCTGTTCACATGGAACCACTGGCATAATATTCTGACAAACATGCATTACAATCAGCATTATCACAGTCGAGGTGAAAAGAAGGTTAGATAGATAAATATCATAAGTTTGACTCTGGGAAGTGTAAGAAAAATTTAAAACTTCAGTCCAATCGGAACTATATTTCTGAACAAAAAAAAGAATAAACTGTAGATGGTAAAACACGAAAGAAAATATAACTAACGACTGACTATACATATATTTATATAAAGTCTTGGAAACAGCCACTTGTGTAAAAAACAGGGTAAGGTTGTGTACAATACACCAAATGGTGGGACCCCTTCCCAAACCCTGCGCATGTGGGAGCTTTAGTGCACCAGGCTGCCCTTTTTTAACGTAATGGAGTGCAACAGTAGATGGTAAAAGTGTAAAAAACAGGGTAACGTTGTGTACAATACACCAAATGGTGGGACCACTTCCCGAACCCTGTGTATGCGGGAGTTTTAGTGCACCGGGCTGCCCTTTTGTAATGTAATGGAGTGCAACAGTAGATGGTAAAACAAATGGGGGAATATTAGAGGATTTCTGGTGGGGGAAAATTGGGTCACAAGTTCCTAAAACATGATTTAAACTTTTGATAAGTGAAAGGATAAATACAATTGAGCTTCAATGAACCTAAATTACATTCGTCACGACTCCACAAAAAGAAAAGTACAGCAAAGATCAAAGAAAATTACAATATTAAAGAGTTGTGGTCCGAAAATGCAATAAACAGAGAAGGGGGCAAAAAGAATGCAGCAAAAGAATTGAAGATGGAGGAATAAATTTATAATCAGCGGAGGCACATGTTAGCACAAAATAAGTTGCAAACCCTCAATTGCTTGCTTGAGGAAAAGAAGAAGAAAAAAAGAAGAAGTCAGAACCAGCTTCATACCCTCAACTATCACAACAGCTATTACTGAACCAGCGCGAGTTGGATCGAAGGCCACTGCTGTTACACCAGAACCCCATGTAGTGGTTGCTGCAGACTGAGCTGCGGCTTCAGGACTCACATATGCCGAAAAATTTGAAACTGGTGAGCAGTATAGAGGTACAGCATCACCAATGTTTTTGTCTGTCAGCTTTTTCCCTTGCTTTGCAAGAGATAATAGATGATCTTGCCAACAAAATAAGTATGCAGCTAAAGGTGCAAAACCAGCCCAATTGGGTGGGATATGTGGCGGGACACCAGACTTTGTACTTGTCATGGCACATGATTGGAAGCCATTCCCAGGCCCAGGTGTGACCTCCCAGACTACGATGGTAGATGGGTTAACAATCGGTACACCTGCCACATGCATGGCACCACTATCCGTTATGATAGCATCACCGGCCATAATGCCACTGGGCCCACAACCTAAAAGTCCTTTACTGGTGTGAAACCACCTCGGTGTTGAGTCTTTCTGATTAGGAGGCCATTGGGACCAGTGAAGTTGAACTGAGCCTGATGAGAACACAGAACAGACGCAAAGGAAATTGGGCCATCTAGCTGAAATAAAACAACTGCATACATCAGAAACACAAGGATTTAATATTTAATATGTATAGCATATTAATGAGTGACCAACCAATGTGCTGCAATCAAATAGAGGAAATTCCAGATGCCACTCTGGCATCTAAATAGCAATGACACTTCAGGTTGAGGTGTGTCCAAGTAACCAACACATGTCAAACACCTGACACGTGCTAGTGCCCAACATTCATACACAGTACGAAACCCATACAACACACATCAGACACTCCATTCCAGTGTTGGAGCAAAAGAATATTCTTTTTTGGCTCTGACACATATGAGGACACGGTGTGCACACAAATACGACACCTAACCAATACTTCCACTCGGCTAAACATTAAAAGGGTCATGGCTGGTGCCACAATTTTCAAATTTTTAGTGATTTTGATGATCAGCAAGGAGGTGAAAGGTCTTTAAATTGATTAAAATCTTTTTAGCTTTTTGGTATTAGATTTTTATATTGGGCCTAACTCATCTATACAAAGCCAGCTTAAGGAGGTGAGGGCTGCCACTCTTTTTAAACTCTACAAACCGGCTTGTAAGGTGATGGGTGCCATCATACAAAACCGGGAACAAACAAAATTACGGAGGAAAGAAAAAATGCAATCAATCTGAGTCAACAAGCTTGTAGCCTAATCGACAATGGACCACGTTTTAAAACTTGAATCTGATCTCAGAGGTTCAACCATCCAACTGGGCGACTGTTCCCTTCCCCAAAGTTACATCTCTAGAGTACTGCAAATAAAAGGCAACCAGAAACAATGTAAACGGGATAAGTGACCTGAAGTTTGAGATTGCTGTGAAAGAAACTTTTCCTCAAATGTAAGCTTCAAATCTGGAGTAGCGCTTGATTTGGATGATAACCACCTATACTATTTTTTCAAAAAAAAAAAGGTGATTCAGATTAAATATGAAGACATGAATAATAGATTTGTTCAATTTAAATCATACGGGATTAGAATCTCCATGATTCTAAAATAATGATATCCAAAATATACTATTAACTTGTATTGGAATATGATTAAAAGATCTACAATCAAAAGAAATAGAAACAGAATGAATCACAATAAACACCTGAAAACATTATACAATATTGTAAAAGAATGATAATGAAGCTCTTCAAGGGCGGCTTTATAATTAGTTGATAAATAATGTAATTCTATCCGGTTTGAGAATCTAAAGCCATTTGCTTCTTTCTAGTCTTTTCATACCATATTAGAGAATTCTTTGTACTGTTGAACTAGTCTGTCATAGTATGTATATTATAAAGAAAACTATTTGACCATAACCACAAAAGTTCAAGGAAAACGATAGACAAATTAAAATGTGTACAAGACTTCATCAAAAGAAATACAGGAAATATTTGAACAAGACATCAGCATAAGACTATGTAGTTGCATACTGGAGACACTCCTGATAGCCACTTCGTAGCAACTGCAATATCTTGACGCCACTCATGCTCACGCCGCCAACAGCTAGCATCACGAACAAGATTAGCTGGCCCCTGAATGAAGAAACTATCAGAGGAGTATAACACAGACAAAGATGTGAAATATAGGCTACATTAAAAGGAAATGAGATTGGAGCTCATTTGGAGCAAGGTAATGAGATTGATAGCTCACACTTACTTGAGAAGGTTGAGTCCAAATAGTTACCCTCCCATGAAAATTTGCAATCAGTAATGCACGAGGGCAAGAGGTGGGGGACCATTCTATAAACTGGACTGAATCACGAGGAGAATCTGCAGAAGATGTAATTATAAAAATTATATTTCCAAAAACAAAACCGAAAAACAAATGTCGGTTAACATAATTCATCATATTTGAGGGAAGGGAAAAATTTACACTTCAGCAAACTTCATGTTTACTACAGGACCACAACATGCAATTTAGGAATTATAGAACATATTATGCATTCAGATTTAATTTGCGTTTTTATTGTAATGGTATTCCTGCTAAAATCGTAAAAGACGTCGTGTTAAGCTGGTGGTCAACGGGACCTGAACATGATGGAAGCCTTGAGCATTGGCCTGCCTTTTTTATTCTTTATATTTGGGTAACTAATAACAGGAACTGATAATTATAAATTTGCATTTTCTCATCAAAAATATCCTTCAAAATTGCATGTTAATCAGTTAAAACCCCTTTGAAATCCTGTTATGTGTAATAACTTCATAATGACGTGCCTTCAATAACTTTCCAACAGCAATTCAACTAAAAACGAGTGGACAGACAGATGTATGGCATTGTTTGATGTTCATAAAGTTTATCTAGTTCAAGATTTTCCCTGGATTGAATTCAATGTATTCAACATTTTCAAAGTCTGATAATTACAAGATTTCTTCTTTAGGAGCTACACTTTATAACCAAAAATCCAAATACGTGTCAATATTAGCTAATGCCAGATTGTGTGGTCGAGTTGCCTCATATTAGCATAAGCTTTAAATGGCTAATCCAAGAGAACTACGAAAACTTTACAACAGTTTAAGTCAAACTTTATAATATTTTGGCATAAAATACAGTAATAATGGAACATCCATTGTAATAGAATGAAACAATGACATTAATATACCTGCGATGACATTGAATACTGCACATTCAGTTGGCCTCTCCGGGATCACAATATGTATAGGGATCCAAAATGGTGGATTAGCAGTTGAACTATGATAAAAGATAAACGCCAATAAGCATTATAAATAGAATTAAAAATCTTAAAATGTTTATCCATCGATAGAGTATGCTTTTTCTGCCTTGAAAATTCACTTCAACTATCTTTATACAAACATAAAGTCTTCTTCTCAAAGACATGTGTAACACATAGTCAAATTTTAGGGAATGAAACATGTTCAAATGGGTAATAAAAACACAAACCTTGGAATTCTAGCGCAAGTTTCAGCGGCACAAGCTATGGCATTTAGTTTTCCACACCAGGAAACAGCACTGCAAACAGAAAGATAAAATAAATAAATGTCACTAACACCAAAATTATTAATACATAAACCATATGGAACATAAAATAATACACAAAGAAATTCACTTCACAGAAAGCCATTGGAAGACCAACAATAAAATGTCTGAATCTAAATTGCCGTACACTATCACCATGTAAAGTCAGAAGAATGAAAAATAATCAAATTTGGTTCAATATAGGGTCTGCTTGGATTGGCTTATTTGAGCTTATCTACTGGTGTAAGTTTTGTGAGATTGTTTGGGAGAACTTATAAAAACAGCTTATTACATTGTTCATGAGCTGGTTTCAACTTATTTTCACAAGTTCTCTAAGATAGCTTATGAAAACAGCTTATAGCCTATACGAACACAATATAACTTTATACATAATATCATCACAGAAGTAGCATATACATAAGTGTTATCGTCATAAGCACTTGCACTATAAACAGCAAATAAGGTGTTTATTCAAACAGGGTCATAATCAATTTGAACAACTCATTGACCCAACTGGCAATGTAAAGCTAATAACTTACTCTGATTATTTAAAACATAAGAGTCACAAAACATATCCAAAACACTACTCATATTAATTATCATCATCAATTGAAAATAAGACAACTGATCAATCAAGTTACAATCCACTCCAAACATTTCCACCTCAACCAATTCATGAATCAAATCAAAGCTACAATTTACCATCAAACCAATCAACATATGCAAGAATTCCAACGACAAAGAAGAAGAAAACATTTTTTCCTCTCCAAACATTTCCAGCTCAACCAATCAACACATGCAAGAATTTCAACAATTAAGAAAAAAAAACATAAAAATTTCCCCTGACTAACCTGAAATTACGACATAATTCAGGAACACTCATCTTATGCATCAAATTGGCCTTAGATTGTCTAAGCCGGATAGTGAAAACAGTAGCAGGATTAACAGAATCTTCCTCCATTGGTTGATCAATGGGTGATTTGTTCTCCTCAGCAGCAACAACCCCTTGATCTTCAACAATAGCAGAAACAGAATCGTTGATGTTATTGTTGTCAGAAGCAGCACCGTTAGGAAGGTCTTGAGATTGGGGCATAGAGTGAGCCAGTGGCACAGTTTGTTCAGAGTCTTTAGTTTGAATCATAGCGAATAAATTAAAAAACCCTAATTTAATAAATAGACACAAAATGAAGAAGAGAGAGAAAGTGGTGAAAAGTCGTAATTGAAGGTGACAGATGAGATGATACTGTGTTGTGTGTAGAGAGAGAGTGAGTGGGAAAAGAGGAATGAGAAACAAAGGATTTATGTTTTGTTTAATAAAAAAAATAAAAAAAAAACAGAGAATTTTTAGGGTTTTTGTTTGTGCTGGGTGGGTGATGTGTGTTTGTTGTGTTTTGTAGTGGTGGACAAAGTAAAAGACAGTGATTCCAGATTTGCTTTCTTGCGTCGGAAATGTTTTTTACTTTTTGTCGTTTCAGATTTGTGGATCAACTTTCGCCGGAGTTTTTATTTATCTATGCTTCGTCTTAAAATAGATGTTATATTTACTATTTTTTGTTTCTGTCAAATTATTTGTTATTTACACGGATACAACGTATTAATTTTTTCTATTAACGTACTCCTACTTTTTATTTATTGCATTTCAATCGTCTAACTGTGATTAATAAAGGTGTTGTTTTTAGTAACCTCAAAAAAAGAATGTTGTTTTTAGTAGATGAAACCTGTATTTTTTTATAATGATCATGCAAAACTCATAAATTACATCTATTTTGAGATAGAGAGAATAATTCTTTATGGAGAAAATAATGGATATGAGTGACAAGACTCGTTTTCAAAATTGAAGTCACAGTTTAATAGATAAAAAATGTAGTTATCAAAGTTTGAATTCTAAATCATCCGGTTGTGTGTAAGTTTTAATGGTCAGTTGTTACTTTATCTATCTACTAAAAAAATGTATCTTGTTTTGTTTTGTTGATTAATCATTTATGTCAATCTTTTACATAGATTTATATCTTTTTTTTTGTTACCATAATATTGGTACGGATTATTTTCATACGCATAGCTAATTTTTCTCTCTCATTCATTGAGTACATCAAATAGTTAATTGTTGTCTCCGTGAACATGACTCAATTGGCAAGAACAGTGTATTATTATATGAGATGAAGTTCGAACCCCGGACAGCTCACTTATTCACATTAGAAAATGAATTATAACCATTAGACTACTTGATCAGAAAAAAATCAAATAGTTAATTGTTTAGATGCAAATACCAAACGATTAATTGTTTAAATGCAACAATTGAGATAATTTCATTTGAGATAATCTCTTTCCTTGAGAGAGTGAGGTGAAGGATTAAAACCCGTTGAAAGTAGTATTGGTTTGAATAGTTAGATGAATTATTTTTTGTTAATATGGTCTTAATCCTTACATAATAGTGAACTTTTAAGTTTAGTCTCTAAAAAAAATTCTCCGTTTTTAGTCCCTACTCGAACTTTATAGGTACTGTTTCGAGGACTAAAAGTATCAGTTTTTTTTGTATAAAAAGTTTATAAAATATAAACAACTCTTACAAACTGCAATATTATGAAAAACTAAAATTACCGTTAAAATTTAATAGGAACTAAATTTGAAAGCTCGTAATTTTGTCAAGACTAAAATTATATTTAACCATTTAATTACTAGACGTTGTTGAAAAGGTTAATCAACATTATCTTGATATATTAAAGCGACAGAAAAATTGAGATAAAAATAATGTTAGAAGTGTTAGCTCATGATGTGAGCCTGAAGATTATTCATGTTGGATTAAAGTCAATTGCTTAAGTAAGTTGGACGGAATGTATTTTCTCAAAACATTGCTCATACTTGATATACCAACAACCTGGTGGGGTTTGGTATGGGAATGGGGAGTTTTTTCCCACCATACGAAAGTTTTTTTAAACCGTTAGATCAAGTAAGGAACAAATCTTTATCATGGTTTGTCATCATCCAATCTAACAACTTACCTTTTAACTCATTTTCCTCCTTGCTCCCTCTACCTCACCAGATCTTCTGCCGCCTCTTCCACAATCGTCGCCACTTACAACCTCTGTTTCCTCCACCGCCTCTTCCTCTCTCTCAGCTCCCTCCCACGATGAATCTTCCGGCAACAAATGATATGTAGCTCCTGAACAATTCATGATGGCTTCACGATGCTAAATCAAAGCACCAAACAGATAGCACCAAACTCAATTCCAAACAGTGGAATTGAGGTGTATACCACTTAATGGCATTCAAATGCTTGCAAGAACTTCCAAAGGTGAAAAGGGGTTGAGGTTGCATTGCTTTATGCTGCAACGGATACAGAAGCTAACTATTTGGTAAAGAAAGGGACCACATACATAGGCATGGCATGGGTTGGGGCTGCACATGATATTCATTATGTTCAACAGTAGGTCTTTTTGATTTTTTTTTCACTATTTTGTTTTCAAAATCTTCTCCAATGCGACAACTTATGAGTATGTACTCAAAAGGATCTAACTAGTCACGGTCATGGAAGAGGCGGCGGCCATGGAAGAGGTGACGGAAGATCTGGTGAATGCTTGGATTTGATACTGACAGACCATGATAAAGATGTGTTCCTTACTTGATCAAACGGCTTAAAAAAACTTTCCTATGGTGGGAAAAAACTCTGCATTCTATCCATTCTACACACGTACGATCCCCATAAAACAAAAGTTTTTTCATCCATGTATGCTTACACCCCACCCAACAACCTTCCCCTCAAGTACGATTCCATCCATTCTACACACGTACGATCCCCATAAAACAAAAGTTTTTTCATCCATGCCTGCTTACACCGTCGTTGGATGCACTTAAATGAACATATTCCCTGATCACCATTGCAAGAAGACCTTTGATGCAAGGAGTTGGTAGAGCCCTTTGTCGAACGAGACTCTTGTACATTGTTCGAATATGAGGGGAAACTGAAAAATCATCTACTTTGAGTTAAAATCGACCACACAAATGAGTTGGACACCTTATATTTATCAAAAATATTAAGGCATTAGGTTCAAGGGCTCTCCTGTGTATAAAGTGCTAAACATACCATTTTCCATCCAACAATGCACTTTTAATGAATAAAACACTTTCATTGAAACAAGTCTAGCCACTACCAACTATGCCCTTTCGTAATTTCTCATATGGGATGTCATTGTCTTATCTATTGGGAATCAGCGTATTCTTTCTTTCTCATACTACAATCATTAGAGCCAGCTCATTTAAACTTATTCCCAAAGTGTTGCAAATAAGGGACCTAAATTTCTACACTTGTATGAGACATACTGAGAGTTCTTCATTGACGCATCTCCAAAATCTTTTTCAACGCTGCATCTTGTAACATCTTTGCAACAAACACTTGACATCTTTACAAAACCATCCATAACAAGTATTATTAGTTCAAAATGACAAAGTAACAATTAAAACCGCATAAAATTTTGAAATCCTAAATAGACACATATTAGACTATGTAAATCATGCAATCACTTAAGACATCATAAAATATGATGGATAAATGCCGATAATAATCAACATTTTATTAGTTATCAATTTGCAACACCCTAATTAAAATAAAATAAAGGTAAATAGTATTCAAACACGAAACATTGATGAAGAGATATTATCATTTGATATGTGAAAACGTATAAATGATACGGAAAACTAAAAACTAATAATCCAGACACTGATTAAAAAAGTTAGATGATAATATCAAATGATTAACAATAAGTGCTAACCCTAATTATACTTCCTTCCAACACTTCTTCAATTTGAAATTCAAATTTTTTTGTTAGGAACCATGAACTGCATTAAATTACATCTATTGCTATATCCAGTGGAAAATACACAGCTCTTCAACCAAGCACACATCTTCAAAAATAAATAATACATTGTATAAGATCTCTTTTATTATTAAATTATACGATATATACAAATACGACATGTATTCAGTAAATATCAAAGTATAAATATTCTTTTTAGAGCTGTACGTGTAATTTAAAAATTCTATTAATTGAAGTGACTTTGTTTTTCATGTTAGTAGAAATTTAAAACAATTATTACAAGTCAATTTTTGATGTTTAACTATCAAAGTAATAAATAAAATTGACCCGTGCAACAATATAATATTGTATTCTTTTTATCTTTTTTCTTTATAATTTTTTTTAAAAAAATGATAATATAAATTCCCAATAATATATTGTGATAAAATAAAATAACAGTTTTTAATTGATTAGTTTTTCAAAACTAAAATGTAAAATTTGATAAGATTCAAGTGTCATTGAATGACACAGTAAGACGAATTTGATTGTAATATTGTATCTCTAATAATCTAATCTGTGTTTATTGATCGACCCATGATCTCACGGGTTAAAGATTATTCATTGGTCTCTATTATAGTCGACAAGATCCGTGCGTCGCACGAGTCAAAAGTCTAGTTCATAGTTAACTAGTGCTCATATGACATTTTTTTTTTTTAACAAGCGACAGTGCGATCGGTTTAACACCATATGACATTAGTTAAGAATATTAAAACTAGATTTATTTTATTGAAATCATCAAATTATTGTCTTTTAAATTGTTGATTATACAACTTCTTCACATTTCTCAACACAAAATTTATACATTTATTTGCTTAACTAATGCCCTGGAGACGAGAAAGGATCCTCTCCATTTGTTTAAAATAGATAGGAACGTTCCTTCAAAAAAAAGAAGAAGATAGGAACGTCGTTTGATGAAAGATAGATACAAAAAAGTAGATGATGAATTCTACCACTAAGTGAGTTATACCATTACTAGTTATTTATATATTTTTTTTCAAACTTTACTGTGTTTATCTATGCAAATAGAACAAATAGAGATGACACTTAATGAAAAGATCCTAACTCAATGTTAGACACTCGTTATCATTTTCTTTATTTATATTATAAATAAAGAAAACTACCATTTTCAGCTCTTTGGGCTGAATTTTTCTTTCCAAAAATGCCCTTAATTTCTAATACAAATAACATGTAACAAATAGATAAGAATAAATTTAAATATTAAAATAAAAATGTAACAAACACAAATGTCCAGTTTTTTTCTTTATCATTTAAAAAGTGTAACAAACTAGATGGGTGTATCTATAATAACTTTTTTATTATCCCAGTCGTATCCTTAAACAACAACTTTTTGACTTTTTCTATAATAAAGATTGTTGTTGATGTCATTAAAAAAAAAAGAATTTAGATTATATTTTTTTGTTATATTGTTAGTTTCATTTTAATAGATATTCATGGTTAATTTGATTTGTTATAATTCGAAAGCCACAAACATTTGAACGTAATAAAAAGCACCCGTTTATAATTTTCAAACGTAATAAAAAAACGGAAAGACGGACACGTGAGTGTCCGCCTGCCCGTCTTTTCGCTACTAATTAATAGTAATTATCCATTGGTTTCCCCAACAAATTAAAACATTAGAAATTATATTGGAAAAATTCTCACACATGTGTTCAAGGAATCCTTTTCCCATCAAAATAGAAATCTTCCAAGACACGTGTACGTTGTACAATGAATTTTCCACGTTTCCATTGGAGCGCACACACGTACACCATTTGACAACAGTTTTTTTTTTTTTTTTACGAAGGAACCATTGACAAAAGTTGAATTGGGTCGAAGTGTTAACATTTCACAATGTAAAAATTTGTAAAACATCGAACGTTAACTATTGTTGTTTTTCTCTCCTTCAAATGTTATCCTGATAATTTTGTAATTTTTTTTGTAAATCTGATTATAAACAATTTTTACGAAATACCCCTTCAAAAAATTATATACGAAATAGTTTCACAAAATTTTCACATGTATAAATAAACCCATGGTAGTGAGGCACAAGTTCATAGTGGAATTTTTCTTTGAAGGAAGTTCATAGTGGAATTGAATATTTCCAAAGTTTTTTTAAAACTTTATTTTACCCTAGCGTCACAAATGAAATAATTATATATTTATAACACAAGAATGAATATTTTGAGATAATTAAAGTTCAAATTATAATGAAACAAACATTGATCATATATAATCTATTTCCTGTAAAAAGTTTTATAATCCATTGCGATTCTATCAAATTTAAATAATTAGTTTATACAGTTACACACGCATGTGAAAAATGTATATTGGGATTAAGAAAACTTAGAGTATAGAAAGTGTTTGTGTGATCGTAGGTGGCCAAAGTGATACCAGAAACGGTCACTTTCAGTAACAGATGGAAAAAACAACGGAGTGAATGAGAATAGAAAGAACAATGAAGTCTTTCTGTGACCCCACCTTACTCACTACCTCCCAAAACCTTCAAGACCAAACACACAACACAACAACATTCAAATATTTTCACTTTTTTTCCAATTCAAAGTTCAACTCTTTCCACGAATTCTCCTTCATTGGAGTTGGATCTGCATTTTTTTCTTCTCATTTGCCTGATAAAGGTAATTGATTCCTCTTCCTTCCATTCATGTCTTTTCATTTCTCAAATTGCTTTCTGTGTTTTTACTTGTTAAGCCTTTCATGTTAGATCAGGTTCATGAGCTCTTTGTTTATTTTTTGCTTTCTGGGTTCGCTTAAAAACTCCAATCTTGTTCTTGAATTGTCATGGAATTGCAAAATTTGATGTTTGATGATTTGATTTGAAGGCACTATACATGTTGATTTCTGACCTGAATTTTAGGAAGGACATATAACCTTTGGTTCTTAGGAACCATTAAATATGAAATAGTTGACTTCTATTGAAATTTATGATCTGGATATATAACCTTTAAGTTATTAGAATTTTTGTTCCATATATTTACCCCCAAATTTTTGCAAGTTATAGAAATTCATGTCAAGTTGAACAAATATTTGGGTTTGGCCTAAGTTAACCTTACAAAACCGGTTTGTAAGGTGAGGATTGTCCTCACTTATAAACATATATTCCGGCTATCTCTCATTCAATGTGGGACTCTTAACACACCCCTCACACCCATGGGGCCATGGGGCCATGACTAAGTGTGACCTGAGTGGCTTGATAGGAGAAACCTGATAGCAAGTGGCCTAGCATATGTTGGATAGACTTTGATACCATATAGAAAATAGGAACTTTTCTGATATTATTTGAAAGTTGATTATAGTACTAGAATTAACTTGTTTAAATAGAGATAAATCTTCACCTGATGAGCTTGCTTAATGGGCCTCATACTAATAACGTAAAATAACTACACATGTTACTATTTACAGTCTAATATTTACAACAATTTCTGTTAGATATATATATATATATATATATATATATATATATATATATATATATATATATATATATATATATATATATATTTTTTTTTTTTTTATTTTTTTTTTTTTTATTTTTT
>Ga0228710_1002529_pt1 | contig 28861 bp, 25 predicted proteins | sample MedpolnodulmetaG_FD_177995 | JGI IMG/M metagenome (GOLD analysis project Ga0228710, IMG submission 177995) | Root nodule microbial communities from Medicago polymorpha collected in Santa Monica, California, United States - pink nodules | ecosystem: Host-associated > Plants > Roots > Nodule... | reverse complement strand
ATAAAATTAGAATGTTTCAAAAAAAAAAAATAGAAGAAAAGGAGACACGAGGTGCAAAACAAAAAGAGAGTGTGAAAAACAACTGAGCAAATAAAAATGGGGAAACAAAGAGAATGGAAGAGAGAGAGGTGACAACTACTCAACACTTTCGGCCGCGGTGGTTGTGGGAAGCGGCGGTGTGGCCATGGAGAGGAAGTCCTATCCATTTTCATACCTTCTTTCATTTTCCTCTTCTTCATTTCTTATGATGTTCATAATAGTTGTTTTTTGTCCTCTCTATTGTTATATATTTTTCTAGGTTGTGAGTTTCTTTTTTGAGAGGTTTTAGGTTGTGAGTTTTGTTCACTAAAAAACGTTTTTTTGATAAATGAAAATGATGAAGATAGTTTGATGTGTGATGGTGAATATATGGTAGAATGAGTGGAATGGTATATGGAGAGCAATAATGTACTGTTTGCTACTTTTCGTCTCTCTCCCCTTTGATATTTTTTTGTTCTTAATTTATAGACTATAATTCATCTAATGATACATCATTGTAACCATAAGGCACAACTTAGTTAGGCATTTTAGTTTGTTTGTTGAAGAAATTAAGAAATGTGCAGTGAGACCGCAAGCATGAAAGAGGAAGAAAGAAAGTGTAATTTTTGATAACTTGTATTTTTGGTAAAGACATGTCTTATTAGGAAAAAAATATTGGTGCTGAAAGAAGAGAAGAGAGTGTGGCACGCTGTTTTAAAGTGTTTGAGGTCAACATGTATTACTTGATAAAAATGGAAAAAGGAGAAGTTATAGAGAAAGATGTTTGATGGCCTACCCTAAATACAAACACCTTCCTACCTCAAATTCTTATTTAATTTTTTTTGTTTTTTTTTTGGGGTATTAGAATTAGGAAGAGAAAATGCGTTGTGTTTAGAAAAACTGACCAAAATATAGGAGGTTTCGACTTTGGAGGCTCACCAAAATGTGTTGTGTTTAAAACATAGGCTAAGACAAATCATGGTGCTAAAATATATACATGTAATGTAAAGACCTTATATATAAACTTTTTTTTTTTGTTTTCATCTTTTTTATCAGATATCCTTTTTGATATCCGTTATCCTTTATATATTAAGAAAGAATAATTTTCTAATCAAATTTCCCTTCTATTTTGTCCGCCTAATTGAATGACATAATGTAATGACTAATGAGACTACCAATCACATTTGTCTAAAAATTTTCCACCGATTTTTCATTTCAAAGGCATATTTACAATAAGTTTCTTTTTCAACAAATAAATTGATTTTATAAATTCATATATCATGAATATGATATCTTACTCTTTTTAAAGGTAGAGCGAAGAAAAATGATTTTAACTTTATCATCGAAAAGATGCAAACTAGGTTTCTTTGAAACACCGCCTTGTTAATAAACCTCGCAGGTTGTCTCTCGCTTCCTCGGTTTTGTATTCCATCTTTTCTTACTACATGCAAATCACCTGGCTCCCTTAGAATATCTGTGACCTCATTAATTGAACAACCTGTGATTTCATTTGGAAGAAAGATAACCACTGAGGTCTCAATTTGGTTAGTTGCGATTAAATTGCTAGACCCAAGGTTTGGAGCGGTCTTGGTAAACTTGTTTGGGATTTGCTTCAGGGGACCAATAAACTTTGGGTCTACATCCTATCTCATAAGTACACCTCTGGCGCCATGATTCTCAATCACTCCGCTTCTACACCTAGCTCAATCACTTGGAATTCCATTATCAAAGCCAAGAATATTCTCAAGAACGGTTTCTCTTGGTAGGCTGGCTTGGGTGAATCCTCTTTTTGGTATAGCCATTGGACCTCATTTGGACCCCTTTGTGCTAATGTCCCATATGTGCATATAAATGACATGGCTTTGAAAATCAATGAAGTTTATTCGATTACCCCTCCCAATCTCAACATACTTCATACTTTTCTTCCTCCATACATCTTAGACGAAATCATTAACCACAAACTGCATTGCAACTCCAACACAGAAGGTACTGTCATTTGGCATGAAAAATCCAATGGAATCTATACAACCAAAGCTGGCTTTTCCTGGCTTTTGAAACAACGAGTCTGGGATGTCACTTCTACATCATGGGCATGGATTTGGCGTCTTCATCTTTTGGAAAAAATAAAATTTCTTGTCTGGTTGGCCCATAACAACTATATCCCTACCTTATCTCTTCTTAACCATCTGAACCTTGCTCCTAATGCTCTTTGTCCTCGTTGCTCTTCATATGAAGAATCCTTCCGTCATTGCATTAGAGACTGCGCAACCTCCACCCATCTCTAGAATGCTCTGGGCTTCACCTTCGTTGAGTTTTTCTCTAATACAGATGCTTTATGATGGCTGAAGCAAGGTCTCATCTCCTAATCTTCCAATATATTTTCCGCAGGAGTGTGGTGGTCTTGGAGAAATTGGAACTCTATCTGTCTCTCTAATATTTCCATCCCTACCCACCGTCTTTTCATGGAAGCTCGTAACTTATATGCCACCCTAATGTCTTGCTTCTCTAGATCTCCAACCTAATGATTGTAGATAAATGGGTTTGATGGAACTCTTATAATCAATCTTGTATCATTCTTAATGTTGATGATAATTGTTTAGGAAATTCCATCAGAGCAGGATTTAGAGGATTACTTCGATAACAGACTAGATGTTGGATTGCAGGTTTTTCAGGTTACATTGCAGACACGTCTGACATCCTCCTTGTTGAGCTTCATGCCATTCATCGTGGGTTGTTACTTGCTAATGAGATGAACTTTCAAGAGGTTTTATGTTACACAGATTCTTTCCATTGTGTTCAAATCCTTAAAGAGCTAACCCATAGATTTCATAAGTATGCTACGTTGATTCAAAACATCAAGGATCTCCTTATTCTTGACTGACTAGCTTCCATTAATCACACTCTTCGAGAAGGAAACATATATGCAAATTTCCTAGCCAAGATTGGTGCTTCTTCTACATTGTAGTATGTTGTTCACACCTCTCCTCCAACAAGATTATCATATCTCTTAGTTTCAAACTCTGCGGGAACGTGGTTCCGTAAACTTTAGTCTTTTCATTTTTTTGTATTTTTGTTCTCTTTTTTCCCTTTGCTTCTCTTAGCTTTATAACAAAAAAAAAAGATTTTCAATTGCCATTGATTTCATCAGAAGGGAATAAAGATGCTGACAAGAACGTTGACGAGATGATGTGGTGAAGGATAAAAGGATGAATAGATAATTACAAATATTTTTTCGTCAAGAAATTATATATAATTTTTTTGTCAAGAATAAGGAGATCCTTGATGTTTTGAATCAACGTAGCATACTTATAAAATCTATAGGTTAGCTCTTTAAGGATTTGAACACAATGGAAAGAATCCGTGTAACAAAAAACCTCTTGAAAGTTCATCTCATTAGCAAGTAACAACCCACGATGAATGACATGAAACTCAACAAGGAGGATGTCAGATGTGTCTGCAATGTAACCTGAAAAACCTGCAATCCAGCATCCAGTCTGTTGTCGAAGTAATCCTCTAAATCACGCTCTGATGGGATTTCCTAAACAATTATAATCAACGTTAAGAATGATACAAGATTGATTATAAGAGTTCCATCAAACCCATTTATCTGCAATCATTGGGTTGGAGATGTAGAGAAGCAAGATATTAGGGTGTCATATAAGTTACGAGCTTCCATGGAAAGACGGTGGGTAGGGATAGAAATATTAGAGAAACATATAAAGTTCCAATTTCTCCAAAACCACCACACTCATGCAGCAAAGATATTGGAAGATTAGGAGGTGAGTCCTTGCTTAAGCCAACATAAAACATCTGTATTAGAGAAAAACTCAACGAAGGTGAAGCCTAGAGCATTCCAGAGATGGGTGGAGGTTGTGCAGTCTCTAATGCATTCCAGAGATGGGTGGAGAAAAACATCTGTATCATTGAAGTATTTAGGGTCCGTTTGTTACAGATTAAAATAAAAGTGATTTTGACATAAAATAATTTAGAGATTTTATGAAAAATCAGTATCTATTTTGCGTTTGTTTACGTCATAAAAATCACATTTTTTAAACAAATAATATAGTTTGTTTGGATACAGCTGTATAAAATGGATTTTTCGTTGCAAAATTAATTCAATCTTTTAACAGTTTCTCATTTGAAGTTGTTTTTAGATTCTAATTTTTTTAAAATGACGTAACAAACAGATGCAAAACTCTTGGAAATGATTATTTTTTTAAAATAAATGATTTTTTTCTTTAAAAAACCGTAACAAATGAGCTCTCAATCATTTGAGTCGGAACTTTTGTCAAAAATCCCTCAATTTTTTTATTTTTTTGTCAAAAAGAATAAACAATGATATGAATATGAATGAATTATGAAATGAAAAAATGACATTCACATTGAATTAATTTCATTTTCCGCCGTATCACTCATCCTTCCTCCTCTCACGGGTCACGGCAGCTTCTTACACTCTCTGCTGAGCGTATCTTGATCCATCCAATCCAATAAACACACACAAAAAACCGTTACAATGTCTTCTTCTTCTTCTTCAATTTCATGCACAAAGCTAACACTATTCACCATAACAGCAATCACCATCCAATTCATCGGTCTCTACCTTTTCGTCTTCGCTTTCTTCCCTGTCAAACCACTTCTCTCCGGTTACAGGTAACTAACACTTCATCTTCGAATTTCTCTCATCAATTCTCTCTCACGCGCTTATTGTTCGATTTTCTTTTCATTTGTAGTGGCTCTGAGAGTTTCCAACGCCCAAGTTGCAATGGAGATGTCAATGCGGATCTGAATGAAGCGTCTTTGCCTCCAGATCGCCGGAGGTTTTTGTATCAGGTTGTCATACTGAATTGCGAATTGTGTTGGTTTTTCTGATTCATGATATTAATTTATTTTGTGGTTTTAGACATATAGTTGATGATATTCATATAATTACGCTTAGTTCGATAATCGATCATAGTCTAAGATGACTTTTGTGCTCCATTTTATGATTGCTTATTAACGGAGTTGTTTGTTATAGTTGGCACTTGGAACTGGACTATACTTGAAAATTGAAAGCAAATGCTTACTCTATGATTATTTATGAAGCACCGGCACAGACATTCGACACAACACTTTTACTTAGCTCGGTTTGGTAAAAAAATAATAGAGAATAGCTGTTAAGCTAGCTTATAGCAGACGAGCATATAGTGAATAACTAATAAACTTGCTTATAGCTGATAGCGGATGAGCATATAATGAATAGCTGATAAACTAGTTTATAGCGGATAGCGGAAAAGCTAGCTGATTGAATTTATAGTGTTTAATAAAATTAGCAGTTGAACTAGCTTATAGTTATGAAATGACATAAAAATGATATATTTTATTAATATTTAATTTGTTTCAACTAAGTTTGTAGGGGTAAAATTGAGATAAAAAAAAATGATAAGCTATAAGTATTAAGCTACTTGAATTAGCTTATCAAAAACCGCTATAAGCTAGTAAAAATACTCTATAAGCCCGCGAGAAAGTGACAGTTATAAACGAGTCTTTTTAGTCAAATGAGCTTATAAGACATAAACTGTAAGCTCAAAAACATGTCATATCAAGCAGACCCATAGTCATCAGTAATAATTTGAAAAAATAGAACTGATTTTTTTAAAATCGGGGAAGGAGGAAATTTTCATTAATTAAAGTGACAAAAATACCATTCTACAACCGTCCCCAATGAGATTTGAACTCTGTACCTTGAGGTTACAAAACTAAGATCTTACTAGCTACCACTGAGCTATCATTTCAAGTTTATGTAACTACATGTGTCGGTAATTGACACTGAGAAATGTTGGACAGTAGACACGTGTTTAATTTGAAGTGTCAGTGCTACATAGGTTTTGCTGCATTCGTGAATGTTGGTAGGTTCATATGTTATGCAGTAATTTTTCGATATGGAAATAATTCTTAGGCTCTAGTTGCGAGTTTCGAGGGAAGGGGAGGAGAAGACTTTGGAAGGAGAGGAGTAGAGAGGAAAATAGAGAAATCTTCCATCTTTTTTGAGATAGTGGTTTTGTAGAGAATGATAAATGAATATTTATGATTAATACATTTTTAATTTTGTGAGTATTATCATACCATGGATTTGATTTGAAGAAGTTATCTAAACCATCCAAAATCTTCATACAATACAATTTTTGAGTTCCCCCATTTTGAGGGGATTTTGTATTGCGAAGAAAAATAAAAACCCCCCAATCCCTTTTACCCAAAGCCCTCCAACAACCCCCCTCTAAACTCGCAAACAGAGCCTTAGGATGTGTTTGGATGGAGGGTTTAGGAGAGGAGAGCTTACTTTTCTTTTTTAAATTATGGACACTATAAAATGTTTTTTTTTGAAAAATTGAAATAATAACATGATAAGCAATCATATAATACTTCAATTTATTTATAAGAAAAAAACTTCAATCACTTAATTTATTAAAAAGAAAAAATTTTATATTGTCCATAATTTAAAAAAATAAGTAAGCTCCTCCCCCTCCCGTTCTAAATTTTCAATCCAAACACACTCTTGGAGACTTTGATTTGCTCATAATGAATGCTGATTAGTTGTTTTTCAAAATAAAATGGTGATTAGTTGATTTATACTGATTCTCATTTCTGCTTGTTGTTACTGAAATGTTTGGAAAAATATTCTGTGTAGGAAGTATCAGAGATGCCTCCTTCATATGATCGACTCATCTTAATGGTATACACAGCTGCCATAATTTCATATTTTCTGCGGTCTTTGATTTTATCATTTTATTTGTTTTTAGTTGTTTATGGTCTGTGGCCATCATTGAAAATATTAATTTGTCTCACAAGCAATTTACTATAGGTCATTGATGGTCTTCCAGCAGAATTTGTGCTTGGCAAGAATGGTAAGCCACCAAACAAGGTTTTTATGGAAGCTATGCCATACACCCAGTCATTGCTAGCAAATGGCATGGGTGTTGGATATCATGCAATAGCTGCAGTGCCAACAGTTACCATGCCTCGTTTGAAAGTTAGTGTCAATTTCAGTTTCAAATGTGGAAGTGTGAAAAGAGAACATATTATTTGTGTTTCCTTTTTTGTTTTCGTTTCAACTTCTTATTTTATCTTGTGTTTGTCCTTCAGGCCATGGTTTCTGGAGCAATTGGGGGTTTCTTGGATGTGGCTTCCAACTTTAACTCCCAGGCTTATTCAGATGACAATCTTATTGGTTAGTTAAGCATCTTGGTAAAATTGAACATATCATTTGAATTTTCTTGGACTAGTATTGATGCCCTCATTACCTGCTGCAGCACAATTCTTTAAGATTGGATGGAAAATGGTTATGCATGGTGATGATACGTGGCTGAAGTTATTTCCTGGTTTCTTTGCACGTCATGATGGAGTTAGCAGTTTCTTTGTAAGTCTTTGATGTACATGTCTTTGTGCCCCTATATAGGCTAGAGTATTCATTTTTTTGGTGTAAACCGGGTGTCCTCCGTGCACGCAACTGCGGAGACTAATTCCTTGAGCCTTGTGGGATCCAAATGGGCGGCAAACTCTCCCCGAGAGTTTTAAGCTGCTGCATGCCAATGCTGGATTCAAACCCAGGACCTTGGTTAAGCTAGAAGAGACCCGTGCTATCTCATCTAAGCGCTCTTGGGTGGCTAGAGTATTCATTTAGTTATCAGTAATCACTTAAATTTGTTGTACATATATATATATATTTTAAATAAAGAGCTGTATTTGACCTCTCAGATCCCTTTGTTATATGTATATAATGGCTGCTCTGTAACTTACATTTTTTTTTTCTGAATCTAATTGTCACTATAGGTTAAAGATACTGTACAAGTAGATCACAATGTGTCTCGACATCTTAGTGATGAACTTAGCAGGGATGACTGGAATTTTCTCGTAAGTAATTGCACAGTCACTTCATAATTTTGTTCCTACCCAATGTTACTTGAATTCCCATTTTGTAATGATTTTTCTCTATTCAGACTTTTACACCGTTGCTTTTCTGGTTTAAAATATGCCATTTGCTTTATGCCTTTGTTTTTGACTTTTTCTTCTGTAGAACCTGTTGGTTTTACCTTTTTCCTCCCTCTTATATTCATGTTCTTTTTCCGGCCAAAAAGGTAGAAGTTTTTCTACTAATCTCACAGTACCGATGAACATTGTTGCCATTTATTCTGTGATATTTTTCCGAGTTTTGGATATAAGAATAACTTTCTAGGGTGTATGCATTTTAGAATTTATTTCCATTCCCTGTTTTTTTTTTTTTTAACTTCTATACATATAGATTTCATGAATGAGGTTTCAATATAAATTAGTTGAAATATGTTGGTAGTTTTTGAAGATTAAAGAATACAGTTAGAGGGTTATGCTGCTGTTTGGAACTTAAGCAATTCAACTGCATGAAAACATTTTTCCTTCATTTCCTTCAATCCTAACTATATGTCACTATACTTTTTCTATGGATGCACATAAGGAAGATGGTTTGGTTCTATCATACCAATCAAACGGTATTGGTTTTTATCTTCTATAAAAGTTAGTTTGGTTCTATTTTTTTGACTACACACCAAATAGGAAAAAACAACCTTTTTTTTTTTTTGATTTTACCTTTTAATATTTACTCCAAACTCTAATCAATTTGTTTATGGTTAGATAGTACACTATTTTTTGTATCTCTTATCGATAGAGTTCTTTCAACTCATGACTTCTCAGAAGATATTAATCTACTTTAGCACTGAATTCTTGGTTTTCAGTTTTCAGTGAAATGAAGATTTAAGATTAAGATCCCATCTGTTAGATAGTTTAACTATACATGTCAAATGTGGAGTTTTTTGGTCTACTTCAGAATTGCATGATGCTTTTCGATGAAGATTTAATTTCAACTGTACACATTTTACTGAGTTTTTTTAGATACTTCATTATTTAGGCTTGGATCATGTTGGTCATATTGGTGGACGCAACAGGTATCATCACAAACTCTCTGTGCTATACATGTAATTGCATTCTGTTTTCTAAGCTTCACAGGCACATTTCCTGTTTCAGTGCATTAATGGCTTCAAAACTTTCCGAAATGGATGAAGTAGTGAAGATGGTTCATACAAATATCTTGCAAAATCTTGAAAATGATCAAGGGAAGACACTTCTGGTTTGTGACTATCTTTTTGTTGCTTTTTTAAATTGTGCACTACAGAATTCACGTGACTTATTTATTGAGGTGTCTAGAGTGTAGACATTATCTTGCAATGTATACAACTTGTAGAGATTTCATTTAGGATGTATTTGCATGTGGGTTCCTGCACACATGCTTGGATAAGAAAACAAAACACATGTTGGAGTTCTACGTAAATGTTTGCTTTTTAATTTAAGTTACTGGTGAATGGCACTTGGCTTTCTCATGTATCCATGGTTATTATATGAGCATACCTGCAGTAATAAAATTTTCAATTGTGATCATATTACCTTTGGTGTTATGTACTTTGAAGTGAAATTTAAGTCTTCTAATTTTCTTTATGGGTGTTTTCAATTAATTGTTGTAAAGATAAAGTACATTTAAAAAGTCAAAGTTTTAAATAGTATCTGCTGTAAATTTCTATACAGGTTGTAGTCAGTGACCATGGAATGACGGAAAGTGGTAATCATGGAGGTTCATCGTACGAGGAAACAGACTCTCTAGCTCTATTCATTGGACAAGAAAACCATGCTTCTGACAACACATTATACAATCCTGACACAATTTTTCAGGTAATGGAACTATACTTCGTGCTTGTATCACAAGAACTATTCATATCTTCTTTTGAACCTGAATGTATTGCCAAACAGTTAGCAAACCATCAGAGAATCTTCTTGCATCGAGTGTATTAGCCGGGTTTTGTTTGTATGCTTCCTAATGCGGAGAACCTTTTATGTTTTAAACGACTTTGTAACCGTTCTTAGTTTTATTGTTTGTCAATCTTGAACTTAACATGAACTACCCGTTTAACTAAATATCCTGGGCAGTAGGTGGTTAACTATTCATGCAACATCGTATTGTACAACAGGTTGATATTGCGCCAACATTAGCTTTACTTTTTGGAGTGCCTATTCCCAAAAACAATATTGGTGTTTTGATCTCTCAAATGGTTGACTCTCTGGCAGGTTAGTTTTCTTTCCCCTTCTGTCTATTTATCAAACAAACTAAACTTAAGGTGATATGGTATTTCCCCCCATCTGTTTCCGATGTTATATGAAGCACATACACGAACACTAGACACAGCGCATACACAAATATATCAACACTGCTTATGTCGAAAATATGACACCAACACAGATATATATAGTATAACATAATTACAAAATTAAATAGCATCATTTATAGAAGATTTAAATTGAGAGTCAAAATGGCCGCCAAATGACCACCAAGACATAATGAAGATGATGATCATGGCAGATCAAATAAGAGGCCAGAAAAAGGGAAACCCAAAAGGAGAAATTGGAAAAGATGAAGATTGGAAAATGTGGAAACCTGTGTATGCAGGAACACTTGGGAACAGTTCAAATGTCTAATTAAAAAACTATTATATTACTTTCGCACGCTTTTTGCACAAAAAAATAGATGTGTTCGTTCTCTCTGTAGCTGTATTTGAGGATTGCCAAAGGGAAAACAAAAAATATTTCGGCGCGTGTCAGACACTCTGATGCACCTAAACCCACAAATGTTGGTGCTTCATAGTATTGTTTCTCTGTGCAGTGTTATATGCCGTAGCAGCAAAATGTAACTGATCTTTTTTTCCTTCTTGGGTGAGCTAGATGAACAAAAGTTGAGGGCACTGCAGTTGAACTCATGGCAGTTATTCAGATTACTTCAAGCGCAATTGCCTGAATTGTCTTGTACAAATTTTCCGTGTGATTCTTTCATTACTAATAGTGGACCCACAATTAGTGAATGCAAAGGTAGCAAGGAGAAGTTGTTTTGTTGCTTGTATTTAAACGCTACCACTCTTCATGATGCCTGGAGGGCTGAAGTAGGCACCACCAAGTATGCGAAAATTCTGTTGTTTCATGTTTTTAATAAATTCTACAAGAAATATTTGCCAACATTTGTTTATTTGCCATTTATTTTTTAGGTCTAATAATGCAGAAGGCTACAACACCGCTGTTGCAGCATATCATGAGTTTCTAAGCAGCGCGAGCGAGTGGCTATCACACAAAGCAACTGATGTATGTATGGTCTACTGTGTTTAGAGTTTCTCTTGAGATTTATGACTCTTTCTGTTCATTTGATTCTTGACAATTGTGTTTGTTCAGAGACCAATCAGTTTACTTGCTTTTGGAGTTGCTGCTTTGATCACATCATGTTTGATACTACTGAAGCTTCTATTTGTTATCCACAAAGAAGTTCCTGCTCAGGAGATTCAAGATGTTGAGAATTATATGAAGCCATGGAAGTTGGATGAAGTGTTCATTTTGTTTGGCATCCTCATCCTTGTCATTAGTATGGGATCAAGTTCAATGATTGAGGAAGAGCATTACATTTGGCATTTTCTAACATCCACAATTAACTTGTTATTTTTTCGCAAAGCAATACAGTCATTTAACCTTAACAAAGCAGTTGATGATCTGATTTCAGTAGAGAAAGAAAACTGCACATCAGGATACCAAATTAGTTTGTTATTCCTGATTCTTTTTTGTGGAAGAATTTTAAAAGGCTGGCATCAAGGTGGTGTGAATTGGACTAACCTTCCGGACATTTCTACCTGGTTTGAGCAGGCTGGTAGTCAATATATAAACTGGATTAAGATAGCATCATGTGTCATGATCATCATGCTGGGTATATTTGCATTATTCCTATTGCAGTCCAAAACAAAAGTTGTAACAGTCATTGGGTTCAGCCTTTTACTGTCTGGTTTGTTGGTACTGCAACATTTTCTGAAACATCAGGACATGTCTGCCTCATACAATAAGGATGCCACCTTATCAATTCAAGTTTTCTATGCCATTATTGGAATTACTACTGTTATAGCTGTATTGGTTTTGCCATGGGTTATGCCTATGAAAACTCGTGAAAAGTGCTCCAAATGGAACCTCTACATGTCTGCTTCGGTTCCCACAGAAATGCAGAATACACCAATATTTCTTTTAAAAGGTTCCTTATATGTTATGGGGTGCATGTTCATAACCTCCTGGTGTCTTCTCCAGTTGTTGCTTCAGCGACCTATTAATGCAATGCCTTTGTTGTTGCTCAATGTTCAAATCTTGGCTTACATGCTTGTTTTTTCTTCTAGTGGGTCACATCATAAGAAGTGGGTTGAGGTAAGTTGTAAGATCCATGAATAAGTATTGATTTTATTTTATGTTCGTATGAAAGGTTAGTGACGTCTCGGAGTAAGTAGTAAAAAAGGGAATTAAAAACATATTCTTTCCCGTCTAACCCTGATTAAAGGGTTATACCCTGGTGAAGGCCTTTAAAAAGAGACGGATTCCATTCCTTCTCTCGGAATGACGGAGTGAAGTCAACAGACTTGAGCTCCTAGCTACTAATCTTATAGTCATGGGAAAGAGAAAGGACTTCCCTACTACCCCCTCTACGTTCTTGACAGCCTTTCTTCATCTGCGCCTTCAAAGCAAAGAGTGAATTCGAAAACTGGATTATTCCTAAACAGAATCTGGTTGTTACCACCTAGTCTCTTACTCTAGCAAGTTTATGTTTTGGGTTCTAGAGCGCACTGCTAACTTTGAGAGTGATTCCACCAGAATCTAACTAGATATGGGTTCTTTAATTTCTCTTTATGGAGTTTTGATTTCTGTGTGTATTTTATAAAATATAATGGTTTAGGGTTAACAGTTAGAATTGTGTTTTTCAAGCATTACTTCTTTTTGCTTCTTGGAATTTTCATTAAATTTCAACTATATATTTAGTATTTCATTAAAAATTTGATTTATAGATAACGAACTATTCCGACTAATCAACAGTAGTTATGAGCTTCATGCATTTGAATAGAAAATTGTATAAATCTCAAAAACTTAGGAATATGAAGATTTTATTTCCTGAACTGTTTGAGATAGGGTTCCAATACAATCTTGGAAGTAGTTTCTTGTTTAATAATGTGTTAATATTCCAACATCCCAGCTTTCCATTTTTACGTAAAACTAAAATTCCTGTTCATTTGTTAGATTACCGCACTGTACAATCTGGGAATGGCAGGCCATTTTGCTCTTGGGAACAGTAATACACTAGCTACCATTGATGTGGCTGGAGCTTTTATTGTAATGTCTCCTATTTTTCTTTTGCTAATATTTCCAAAAGAGCACACTATTTTCTGCACTGCATTTCAGATTTAAATTCTCCATAAATATCTATTTTCTCAGCAATATTACCTTTTGTTGGCAGGGAATTTCAAGTCACTCAACCTTCCTTTCAGGTGTTCTAATGTTCATCATTACATATGCGTCTCCAATGTTATTCTTTTTCTCTTTGGTGATGTACATTTCTATGAAGGTCACAACCTGTCCACTAGTTACCGGAGGTGGAAATTCTGGAGAAATTCTCAAGTCTCTTCTTGGATTTCCTTGCCTAGTACCACTGAGCATAAACTCGATTCTCTTGTCGGCAAACACTATTGTTTTGGTGTTGATGAGAAACCATTTATTTATTTGGAGCGTCTTTTCTCCCAAGTGAGTCTTCCTAGATGTTGATGAATGATTGAGACAATTATTATTCTTTGCGATTTATTAAAGTAATAAGGATTAATAATTATGATTTTCTGACATTATGTTCATGGATATCATTTAACCTTGTAAAACACCGTCAAATTGTTCTGTAGGTACCTTTATGTCTGTGCGGCAACTGCATGCGTCTATATTGGGGTCTTCATTGTTGTCACAACCGTGATTTATACATATATAGTGCTTTTCTGGCTGAGAAAGAGTTTTTCCATAACTAGCAAGGAGAAGGGTACTTGATCATACATGTTAATGAAAATTTATTATTACAGTCAAACAACAATTTTGAGTTTTAAGTGCTTGGTTAGTAAGTGAATGTTGTTTTTGATTCTTTTAATTTTCCGGGTGCATGACAAAGTGAAAAATATGGAGATGCTTTAGGAGAGAATTTAGAACTGAACGAAACCCATCTACAAAGAACCATACTGTTGATGCCAATTTGCAAACTGAACTGGGTTTTTATACACATTTCATGACCTAACTTTTAGACTAAAGTACATACTGTTGATGCCGTTTTTTATGCTTTCAAACAGATGAAAAATCTTGTTTGAAAGCAATGTTCTTGTGTAAACTGTCAAAGAAAAATATAATTGTTTTTTAGCTTTAAAAGCAAAAATCGTAGAACAAAGTTATGGTTATTCTTGTTTTGTATTCTGTTCTCAATAACAAATGCAATGCATCTTCTCCAGCCCTCTATCAAGTTCACTGTCACGTTCACCTAGAGAACCACCGCTCATGTTCAATCCATGAACCATCAAACCACGTCAATTAAACTACGACATATGGAGTTTTCATTGAATAAAGGATGAAGGAGAGTGAGGTGTGGGAGATGAAATTAAATTAAGTTTTTATTTCTTTATTTTGAATTACAAGTTTTCTTAACATAACGGTTTATGAAATACTATGGATTACTTTGCAAAGGTTAAAATATATGTTTAGTCTCTGCGTATATAGTGGAATTCAGTCTTAGGGTGTGTTTGATTTGCAATAAAATGAGGTAATAGACAGGGAAAAAAAAATATTCGTCTCATGTTTGGTTTGAAAGTTGACCATGAGACTGGACAAAAAAGGGGTTGGACAAAAATCCAATTTTTTTACCTAAACCATGGTACAAAAATTTGTTCACGGACAGGATAAGCTATCATAATGACGAAAATATCATTACCCAATTATTACAAAGTCGAACCCATCTTACCACTACCAAAGACTCACTCAGAATCCCCCCTTCCTCTTCTATGATCTCTCCCACCTTGTTCCTTGATAGTAATGCCAAAATCAGTTCTAGAAGAAGGTCAAAGGCATTAATTCACTATTGATAATCCGCAAACAAAATCCCAGTGTCAATGCACATTGATAAGTCGAGTGAGAGTAATTTTGGGTACACCATTTTTTGCCACTCGAATGATAGTGGAGAAGGGGTTTGGAGTGAGAAATGAGGGAGCAGAGTGGGTTTGGTATGGAAACGGACGTACCACCCCATATTGAAGAAGAGAGTGGTTAGAGTTTAGACATGACAATATCAATATTGATTAGGCCCCCCAAAAAAAAACCAACGTTGATTGTGTAGGTTTTAATGATGTTTGCCACTTTTTCTACGAACAAACAATTTAATTCGGTTGCATAAGAATTAAAGTCTCTAATTAATCATATGCTATGAGTGTTAAGTAGTCTAGGGGTGTAAAGGTTAACTTAGAATCAGTTTTTAGTCAGAAAAATGTTTTACATAAGCTTGGTTAGGTATAATTTTCAACATCATTCATAAGTGGAACTGAATTAAAATAAGGGTTTTACTTTTCCCACCCTGTGGGTTTCCTCGCGCACCCTATTTTTTCTCCAAAATACCCTTTGTTCGGATTATATAATCCGAACCCATTCCGGCATATTAATTCCGGATTTATTTGTGGATTTTAGCACTTCGCGTCCACCCTGATGGATGATGATGCCAGTTATGAATAGATGGATTCGGATTATGTAATCCGAAAATGGTAGCTAACTTTCGGATTATATAATCCGAAAAGTGTAAATCACCACGTTGAAAGTCAACAAAAGGGGGTGGTGAACGATGGTTCCGGATTATATAATTTGGACTGCATCAGTACAGAGGCAGAAGCCATCTGGTTTGGCTGAGCCTCTGTTTTAGAGCAAATTTAGTCAATTTTGTTGGCCTTTGACCATATGCAAACCAAAAAATCAAGTTATAACATCAAAATTAACAACAAAATATAATTTTCAAACATTAATAAAACATAATTATCCAAATGGTACATAACATAATTATCCAAAATATTCAAACATTAAAATTACATAAAATACAATCAACTCCTAATAACTACACCGGTACCACTGCCACCTCTGCCACCTCTTGCACCCCTACCACCCTCAGTAGCTCCCCGACAACGATAAACTTTCCCATCATGCACCTCTTTCAACGCATCCTCCAAATGCTGCCATTCCTCAGTCCCTTTCAGCACCAGACCACTTCTCATCACAACATAGATGTGGTCTCTGATGCGGCTCATCCTTCCGCTAAGTTGTAAGTACCCAAGGTCTCCATCATCCTGAGCAGCTCGCGCATCAAGGACCTCACGCTCCGGTGGCCTCGGCACCAATACCGGCATGTCAGAAAGAATCATGCGTAGATGGGAATGACGATAAAACCAATCGATGTATCCATCTACTGCCTCCACATAATGAATTGCAGTCTCTCCCAATTCCCGAGGTGTCAACACATAATCAAGTGCACGCCGAAAGCGGTTTGTGATCTCCGCATAATTAACACCAGTAGGTGCACTCTCAACGGGATATCTCGGTATAGTCTGAACCCACCCAAACCGACGAAGCACCCTCTCCGGCAGATATCTCATCATGCGGTCTCCGCATCTCAGCCATCCAGAGTAAAGGCTGACCTGCTCAAACGGACGTGCCTGATGGTGCTTTTCATATGGGGCCATGACAACCCTCGTCAAATCCAGCGCATCCAGATGGTTTCTGTAGTTGTCTGATGTGCCTAAACCAGACAGTGGTAAAAAAAACATCGTGCGTGGATAATGATTCTCTATATATCATGCCCAGACATCCTTGCTTCTCATACTTGGAAAGTGATGAAACACCCAAGCATGCACCAAAGACAACCACATATAAATATACAAACCATATACATTTAAATTTTAAAAAATAAAACATAGTTTTTAATTTATATCTGCAACAAAGTCAGGTATCCTACCACCTGACTGGTGTTCCAACGTGCAGCATTGTTGAGCTCCTTATACAAGTGAGCTAGTGCCGCAACTCCCCATGAAAAACCAGAAACAATCTCAAGGTCTCTAAAGTACCTCAGGTACACAACATCCACAACCCACTGGCTCTTATCAGTGAATATCGTGATCCCCACCAAGTATAGCAAATATATGCGGACAGCCTGGTCCCGCAACCTCTCCACCTCTTGAGTCACACCATACTCGATTTCCAAATCCCCATGATCCTTCAAACGCTCCTTGAAGATCCTCTCCAAGTAGCTAAATCGGCAATGTGCACCTTTGGTCTTTTCGACCTCAATAAGAGCATCACCCAGATCAAACCCCAAGTATGTCTCCATCATTTCCACCGCCTCGTCCTGTGATATGGACCCGTGGGACAGGAGCATGCCGTCAATGGGGAGATGCAGCAAACATGCCACATCATCAAGTGTGACTGTCATCTCCCCAATAGGAAGATGGAAGCTGGAAATCTCCTCGTGCCACCTCTCCAGAAAGGCACAAATCAGACCATGGTCAATCAAGCTGTAGCTGGTATCCTGAAGCCAACCAAGGCCGGTGTCATGCAATTTGTTTTTCCACCACCGTGCAGCCATGATAGGTTTGGTTTGTTTATCATGCATCACATCTATCTTCTTTCCGTTGCCGATGCGTTTTAATTTTGGACGCCACTACAAATAATTAAAATTAATAAAGTGAGTTTAAACTCATGGCTTCACAAACAGATTTAACAGTACATAAAGTGAGTATATAAAGTGAGTTTAACATTAATAAATACCTCTCCATCAGCCGCCTTCCTGGCCACGTGCACACTATACTTCCACAGCAGGCCAGTCTCGTGTGGGCCACCAGGATAGTCATCTAGTGACTCAGGGTCCACCACCTTCTCCTTCTTTTTTCGCCTTCGCCGTGGCTCGGCATCTTCCATTTCCTTGTCCATAGCCTGCAGCTCCTCCTCAAGCTCTTGCTCCTTCATATGCTGCAATTCCACATCAGGCTGCTCTTGCTCCACGTCCATATACTCTTGCTGCTTCGGCTGATGCTCGACATCAGGCTCGACATCAGCACGACGTCCTCTAGCACCCCGACGCCTCGGAGGAACACCACCTTCCTCCTCCAGCCGTCGGAGACGCTCTCTCCTATGGAAAGCATGCCCTGCCTCCCTTACGCGTCGAGTATTAGAGGTTGAACCTTCTGTAACATGCACACAAGACAATCGACACAGAAAAGTACAAAACAGACGGTCAAAACCAATACTAGGTCTTTCCAGATTTTATTTTCCGGATTGCAACAATCCAGTCCAGAAAACGAATTCCGGATCGCATCAGTTCATAGGAAAAAAAAACAGAACAAATTACTTGCATGCATACAGAAATCAAACTAACCTTCCATGTGATGTTTGTCAAGGATTGAAATGTGGTCCGTTTGAGCAAGATTTCATCGATTTTGGTTAGATTTTTGCAGTTCGGATTTTGGGATTAGAGGGAGATAGAGAGAGTAAGTGAAAAGTGAAACTGTAAAAATGGGGGGTGAATGCCCTTTTATATTTCGAATGAGTCCGTAGTATGTAATCCGGACCAGAAGTTAATTGTCCGGAATAGATTTTCCGAGGGCAATTTAGTCATTTTTGCAGGGCCCGCGAGAAGGGCACAAAGTGAGAAAAGTAATACTCTTAAAATAAACTGATGATATACAATTTGATTCGTTTAATCGGTTTGTCTGGAAATGCAGTTGAAAAAAAATTACTCTTTAAATACTAAAAGTAAAATACTTGAATGTTTAAATTCAATCACAAAATAAACCGATCATTTGTTATGTTTAGTTATTTCTTTCTCCTCATGCAAATAAACGAGGAGAAAATTTGATTATTCTTTTCTATATATTTCTTTCTTTTGGCACTGAGCTAAATTAATGTGAACTTAGTAAGTTTAGTAAACTTATCAATTTCGTTCATCCATGTATTGGATTTCAAAATTGAAAGCCAAGAGTTTTTTTATCCAGCTGGGTTGAATTTTTTTATCAGAATTAGAAAATTAAGATTGGGTAATTTTCGTTTTGGTTTGATTTTTCGATTTCATCCAAACTGTTTACGTCAAAATACGACTTTGCAAAGAGGAACATGGACCAAAACTAGTTTCTCTTTATTTATAAATACTTATGATAAAAACTATATTAATAAATAATGAACATCCTTCAAAAAAATAAAATAATGAACATGTTCCCCTAAAAAAAAAAAATCTAAACATATATACAATTCTTGCGAATTATAAAGGTGTACTATCTCATTTATTTTATTTCTTAACTAATTAAGCATATATCTCATTAAATTTTAACAAAGTCGTTATAAAATTCTTTTCTAAGCTTCATGAACAAATATCAACATACCTACATGGTAAGATAAAACTGCTATTCCAAATGTTCTAAAACAAATAGCCTCTAGTTACTAACAAATCAAACCTATTTACATTCACATTATTGTGAGTCCATATCAACCATCAAATTCCTGCTATAGCCTCTTCTACTAGCAGTACCATGTCTCCCCTTCTATAACCTTTATTAGTTTTGCAAATGATACTTGAAAAATACTCCTCAAAGGGACAGCCAAAACAATAATCATTGATTAGGCTAATTGTTCATTAAAAAATTCACATTCAATTGAACAAACGAAGGGACAAAAAGTTTTAGTTGCATTTTTGTTTAATATAGATATTGTAGCAAGAGGTATTCAATTACAACAATTGACCTATAGTGAAAGTATGTGTCCTGCATCTGTTTGAATGCAAGTTTGGTGTCATGCACACAGTAAAGAATCAAAATTAGTAAATTCTTATTTTAAATTCATATGATTTTGATCAAATCAAAATCAGGATCATCGTCATCAGGATCAAAATCTATCTCCTCGCACAATTTCTCAGGCATCATTGGACTCATAGGAGATTGGTAATCAATAGATTGTAAAAAGTTGAAATAAGCATACTTAATGTTAAATTGCATATCATAAAACTTGTGTCAAATTTTCTTATTAACATTGGATATGGACCAGAAAAGAGGAGGATTGATCCTTACAATAAGCATGGCATGACAGAAAGATCGCATGTATCATAAGCATGACATGACATATTGGAAAGCCAAGTTGCTTAATCATGAATATTATGGTATGAATTTACAATAGCATAAAAACTGGGGGAATGTGCCGAGCAATGCTGCAACATTTTCTTCTTACTTGTAAATAAAATATAAATGGTACAATATGAAATCAGGTAAATTAAATATATTGAGAATATCATTCAACAGAAGAAAGGTTAAGAAAACAGGTACATGATGCAATGCAAAGGAAAAGAAGGGAATCATACTAGTAAATAATCTCCCCAGCCTTAACAGTACACTCAAATGGTGAAGGGCCATTGAAGTATAAAGGAAACTTTGAAATCTCATCCTCCAAGTTCTCCGGAGAAGGAAAAGGATTCACACTACACCAAGGCACATGCCTAGTCGGCTTCTCAAGTTCCAAATCAAACTCTCCAGTATCCTACAAAAAAAATAAATAAAATCCACAACACCCCAAATGGATTCAACTCCAAAGGCTAAAACCTTTGGCAGTGACCTTGTTTGTATAAAGAACTTAATTCAACGCTTATAGCATAGACGCTTACCATATAAGTACTTATGTGTAACAAAACGTCAAATGAAATCAAACTGTCTTTATTTAAGCTCTATGTTCTTTTCATAAGCTATCCTGAAATTGGAGTGTTGGTGGAGATTATAAACGTTCTATGGTTCTGTTGCTTCCTAAACTTAATTCTCGTACTTCTCTCCATAGTTCTTCTATCTTCTCATTCATCCCGAGAATATGTAATTTGATGCTGATGATTGACTTCACCAAGCCATTGAGTACCCTGTGGAACTTAATTAAATCTTCCATATCAATTTGGACCCTATTTATATTATTTTAAACAATTCACTCCGCTCTTGTTCCTGAACTTAATGTTTTTTTTCCACATCTTCTGTTTTCTGCTGGTGTTTTCTATAGTTTATGATTGCTAAGCTAAGCCATTTCAGCAGATTTATTTGTCCGATGGTAACACAGATGGATAGCATATATACTGTATTAGACTGGAAAGTTAGGAATGAATCATCCAAAGTTAGTTGAAATCTAGTTGATATAGACCAAGAAAGTTTCAACTGAAACAAAATCCTAATCAAACTAAACTTCTGTACTGACGTAATACACACAATACGTCTACATTAATTTCAAGAAAACGAATAGACAAAGATAGCGTCTGGTTACTAAGAGGGATTAACCTTGTTAGACTAAGTCACCATTCTTGGTGCTGGAAAAATATTTATAGATTGTGACTTCTGTCCCTCACCGTTTCATGTAGCTACGGTCTAAATCGTTCCTATAATTCTTAAAGTACCAAATCTCTTATGACTTCTGTCCCTCTAGTACATTTTTTTTCTAAAAATAGACGTGGCTGATTTTCTTTGAGCCGGACCGTACTAGGTCATTCTGGTTAACACGATTTCTACTAGTCTAACCAAATTCTAAACGGTTTGAAAACAAACAGTCCAACACAATGACCGGACCTGTCATGGTTCCGGTCCGGTTCCTGGTCTTAGCAGCTGGTTTGGTTTGGTTTTTAAAACTATGGTTGATAGTCCTCTAAAGAATTACACAATGCATGCTTACTTTAGTATGTACAGTGAAATTACTTGTATACTGTTTGATTTAGCTTCTGTCAGTTCTGTGGCCCTATCCCTCCCTCACCCAAATCGTAATCCATTTTCATTTTCTCCAGTTTTGTTTCTAACAATGTATGTATCTTTGTTGTAGGATGACCAGAACAGAATAATTGAGAAATTAACATGTCAACTTGACTGAGCTAAAGGAAGTGTGAATTTTATAGGTCAAACTTGCTGACGATTTTAAAAGACATTGAAGAGCAGAAGCTAGAGTTATCAGTTAAAGTCCAGAATATCAAGTTAGGGATGAAAGATTGATATAACTTTGCCATTGATGTAGCTGATGCATGCATTACCATTTCTCTCCTGTGAAGGTTAGCCCGGCCATATACTTACCCCAGTTGGTTTTAGTCATTCTACTTCTGGCAGTTTGGTACAGATGAGAACATTTAGCGTTAGCTAGCAGAGACATTTTGTAACGTCACATTTACCCTTTGTAGAAACAGCATCTTTTAGTGTAACTACAGCCATCCTTTTATTGTAGAAAACTCTTCCTTCAATGACGCATGGTGTAATTTCATGTCTTCGGTTCCTGCCGTTTGGTGCTCATCTTACACGAATCCTTATGAGTAGTTGATCTTCAAAGATCCACTCTGAAGCAAGTGGCTGGTTTATAGTGAGCATGTAACACCATTTGGTTTGGGCTTGCACAAACTCTAAAGTATGATCACACATGTTGACTTGCCATTACAATTCTCAGAGGAAAACAAAAAACCAAGTAGTTAAAAGTGTATTTACCATTTCCTAGTGAGAATTGATTTACTTTATATGCCTTTGTTTTATTTCTGTATGATATCTTTAGGCTAATGTATTAGTCTTTGAAATGATTGCATAACTTCATAGTCCAATGCTGACTTGATTTATGGATGATAATGATTTGTTATTTGATAATCAGTAGTCACTAGTCATAGCAATGCCATGTTATTCTTAGCACTAGTCATTTCAAATGTTAACAATGGCCAGGACAAAAGAGGGTATTCTGCATGCTGTCGAAATTTGTGGCTTCAACCTTGATTTTTTATCCCTGTATTTTTTCTGTTTCCTTGTCATTTTAGAAATGAGATTTTTATATGATGTGGTTTGAAAATCATAATCAAATCACCAAATAGATGTGACTTTACCCAAATGAGATAGTATATGAGACCGTTTTGGACACCTTTAATATTTTCGCCCCAATAATTGGTGAATTGCCAAGTTTTTAAATTCTATTAGTTCTCTTAACTGTTGCTTTTTATACTCTTAAATGAAATCTGATGATTGGATAAAATATTCGAAGTCATGAGATGTTTGGCGGGGCGTTGTATATATTTTTCTTTAAAAAAGTTAAATCAATAACCTTGTTATGCAATGAAGAGTACCATTTGTTTCATCTTTTATTGGAATTTGGTATTTCTGAATAAAGTATTTATGTCTAACTGTTATAGTGCATTCATAACCAATTGACCAGCGTCAGTACACTAAGATAAATTCTCACTGTCTTCAACATGACTCTTCTATACTCTATATCCATGGTAGATTTTGATCAAGAAAATGGCGAGGTTTGTAAAGACTTACATAACACAAAAGACAGAATAGATCGTTTAGCTCAATGCAGCTCATCGGTTGGAAGGTGAGCTCATCTGTTGGAAAACAAAGGACCAACTTTAGGGAAAAAAAGATTAATCCGAAGTCTCTTACTGCACACTAAAAACTGTAGCTCCTTACTGTAATTTCATGCCTTGTTAACACTGTAAGTATTTTGTTAAGGATATATATAATAGGGATCAAATCCTCTCACTCTTATCTCCAACTTTTGTATCGCCTGCGTTCCAACCCCCAAGGGGAGAAAGAAGCCTCTGTATCTTGGTCTCTTTCTTTTGGAAGAAAAGCTTCATTGAATGTTTAATGTTCTAGTCTTGAGATATTGCAGAAAACTAAAATGATTTTAAACACATGAAATCGAAGAGAAAAAGATTAAACATTTCAAATAAATGTGTCGAGGAGCAAATAGGGGAAACATGTGAGAACCGGTGGGGGTCTGATAAAGTCCCACATCGACCAATTCATAAACTAAACTGTGCAGCTCACATAGCGAACTATTCTTTCGCCCTTTACTAAAGAATACCGTGTGAACGTTGCTAATAGCGGCATACACCAGTTTTTGGGAGGGTCCTCTTCACAGAGGGCTCTGCAATTTTAGTTCAATATTTTCCTATTCTAATCTTGCTCTTTCTAAGCAGATTTTTTATGTTTATATTTATGTTTATAGTTTAACCATCATGAACGTGATAAATTTCAACTTTTTCATTTTAATTTATGCTAAATAAATCCAACTAAAATACGTAGATACCACAAAAAGTTGGTAGAACTCTGAAGTTTAACCAATATATAATAATAATAGTGTGTCAGGTAGTGTGATATTAACATTTATTCATTTCATTAGTTGTATCATTTTCTTACTGAAGAAGAAGACAAGACACTTTTGCTTACTGACCATTTGTCATGTTTTCATTTGACTCACTTCACTGCACGTTTAATTCTTTTAATTTTAAGTTACTTTGAATTTGGATTAGTAGTTAATAAATTTTAACAATCTTATGACTAGAGCTGTCAAAACCGGTCGGCCCGTTTAACCCGATTAATTATGGGGCTTGGATCTTAAATATTGAGTCCGGCCCCAAAAAATTCGGTACGCGTCAGGGCTAGCCCGGTACCCGAACGGGCCGCGGATAGCCCGTTAACTCGCATAACAAAAAAATCCTATAAATTATATATATTTTTCAAATAATACTTTACTTAGTTGATTATCAAAGTAAAAAATAAAAGTGAAAATTTAATGAATTAACACAAATATAAATGTAATATAAAATTATAATTACTCATTTCGTTATTTATAATTTTAAAGATCGAATATATAAATATCTATAACCATAACGTATCTAATTTATTTAAAATTGTTTTCCTCGTCGTTTTAGTTTACGACACGTGTACAAAAATGTTTACAATTTATTTTTGTGCTAGACATTATTTAAACATATTAAAAAGGTTATTTATGAAAAAATTTGTAGGAGTATATTATAGTACTTTTTTCTAAAAAAAATAATATAATTTTTAATATGGGCCGGCCAATTAGCCCGCGGTCCATGTAGGGCCGGGCTTGGGTAGTATATTTCAAGCCCGTTTTTCAACCGGGCTTGTTGACCCGGCCTGATAAAGCCCGAAGCCTGTTAGGGTCGGCCCTAAACGAGTCGGACCGTCCGTTTTGACAGCTCTACTTAAGACACCTTAGTTATTGAATAAAGTCGATCCTTAGTTTTAATTTCTATAATTCAATTGAATATTCAGTTTACTTAGCTTCCTTATTTTATTTGTTAGTTAAGGTTTTCATTATATAAATTAGCCTCAAATCTCGGTTGAGCAACAAGAGATGGGAAGGCACAAACACACCTTCTGAATCTATAGTGCTGTGGGCTAAAAATTCTCTCAAAAAATGGATGTATATGCAAAAAGCGAGGCAACCGAGTCAAGGTACACATTAAAAAACTTTGTAGGAAAAACCTTCATCTCACATGGTGAAATGTAACCGAGTCAGCTATAAACATTGCTATTAATTGTCACATGCAATCTGTTATCTTTGAGTCCGACCGTAGGTTACTTGTTGATGCTATTAACTTCAACTCTACTCTAAACAATGAGTTCAGAGTTATTATTTCTAGAGGTAAGGATCTATTGTCATCTCGCAATAATTTTATTGTGAGCTATGTCAGAAGACAAGTAAACATAGCTAGAGCTTTCTTATCTCACCTTAACCCTCATATTTTTCATGATATACCATCTACATTGTACATGTTATTCTTTAATGAAATGAATAAGTTCTGTCTTTACTAAAAAAAAAAAATTAGCCTCAAATCATTTTTCTCGATTCATATAATTTGTAATCACATTTTATTATTAATGGAAGATATATTCTCCTAAATTTCATTTTCCTCTCTCAATTCAATAATTAGAAACCTGTTGATATTTTTTTATGAAACACCAACTATTTTTGATAACTTGTTTTTACAAAAATGTGGTGATGAGAAATAAGACGGTTTTGATTACGGATGCTCATTTGATTAATGATACTAGAACAATCTCTATTGTTCAAAAGATGATGAATGAGAATGGTTTGTGGCAAAAGAAATTTGTTGTAAATTCATAACTAAAAATACACAAATTGTTTTTTCCTCTTCATTAGTTTTTAGACAAATTGTTTTTTCCTCTTCATTAGTTTTTAGACTGTTCATTCAAAATTCATCCATACAACAAATGTCGTTTGGTTCATTTCATTTATCTAGGTAAGAAATCTATTCTACATATTTTGATGGTTCAACTTTTTCTCAACACATAAAATATAGAATGCAAACTATAAGATCCTTAATGAGAGCCGTTCTTTGGGGAGTGCAAAGAGCTCAATTGAGCTGAACCTCTTAAAGTGATGGGCCTAAAGAAAAATTATTGCTCAATATCTCCAACTTTTTCACATCATTTATTGAATAAACCTAAAAAGTAGATTTATAATAATGATCGGAAGGTGTATATTATTAACATGTTGAATCAATAAATAGGCTTAAAAAATATTAAAAACAATATAAATTAAATGTATACACTAAAGATAAAATATATTTTTAATTAATTGTTTACTATCCTTGGTTTTTCTATTTAAATTGACCTTTTAAACCTTTGGTTATCTACTTAATTCCTTTAATTATTAATTGGTTTCACCACTTCAATTTCTTAACCCCACATGAAAAATGTCCATATAAGTTCTTCCTATGGATGCAACTCAAACACAAAAGAGAGTCAAAATAAGCAATAAATAAAGTTGAAGTTCATGCTTTTGATTAAGCATATATATCCACTAAATCAAAGATATATGTCATTTTACCACTGAATCAAGTCATTTGAGATGATATAAGAGTATCTAAAGTACTTGAGCCATTTTTAAATTTATTAAATATAAATATTAATTTTGGGACACTACATCAAGCATGAAAAAAAATATAAAATGAAATTGTGACCACAAAAAATATTACAATTAAATCTTACGACTTATTTTGAATTAAGTCCCACGATTGTTGGAAATCCTTTTGATACGGTATTCAATAATGAAAAGAAAAACTGTGTGTGCTAGACACTGATCTTTATAGATTACAATACTCAGACTCACAGCTTGTTGATGATTTTATTAAAATAACAAGAGTAAATTACACTCCTTTCACTCTCTCAAAGATGTTTGAATTACACTTTCCTTATCTCTTATGTTAAAATATACATTCTTCTCCCCTCTTATTCAAAACATATTAGAAATTTTTTCACTCCCCTCTCTTAAGAGAAACTTCAATTACATTCCCCTCCCCTCTTATGTTAAAATCTACACTTTACTCCCTCAATATTTTTTAATTTCTAATAATCTAACAGAAAAATAATAATCTAACACATTTTAAAAAAAATAGTATTGCGGGTTTATGTTAATATAATAAAAATTGAATACATATTTCAAAGGGTAATAACAACTTATATAGAGATGTGTATCATGGTAAAAAAATTTTAAGTCTCATTCATACCTTTTTGGAGCATGATATAATGCAGTGAATGAAAAGGTTGAATTAATTTCTTAATGAGTTCTATACTTCATATGGAGTGGAGTATGTAGCTACATCAATACTCTTGATGGACTCACCTATGTGAATGTGGAGGTTTGACCGCTTCCTATGAAATTTTTGGCAAATTTTCTATAACATTCACTACATTGGGATAACGTGTATGGTCGTATTCCACGGGCTATTGAACTACACTATGATAGATTGAGTGTGTAATGATGTCTAAGATAGAGTTTAAGACTACGAGTCACTCTAGTATATTCAGAAGCATCATCACTACGCAATATTTCAAGTCTACGGACACTATTTTCTTAAAAAAAAAAAAGTATACGGACACTATTGTTTTTGTTCATTTTTATGTTGGATCACCTTACTCGATGAAATGGTTTTAATAAAATCTAGTGGGGGATTGTTGATGATTTTATTAAAATAACAATAAATAAAAATGCATTTTCTTTTATTTATTCTAAACTTTGGATTCCAACCACAAGAGTACCCTTTTCATGTTTCTAATGCTTGTTCCTTAAAAAAAAAAAAAAAAAAATTTTTAATATTTGTGTTTTAGTTTAACAATTATTTGGTAACCTTTTTCTTTGCATTGAAAACCAATAAACTCATGGTCTTAATGTTCTTTAAGACCCAGTTGAATGAATTAATTGGCTTGACCAAGTCACAAAAGTTTTAGTACGGTTCACATTTTGGATATAAATCCATGATATATAAGGAAGGAGAATAAAATGTTCATGTTTGCTTTGAAAAGAAAAGAAAAAACTATAGTAACGAGAGATTAAGAAAATTTGTTTTTCTTAATTTGAGTAGAGTATTCCGAGCAATATTGGTAGGATTGAGGGTGTTGGTTTGATGAGTTATCTTTGTGCAAAAAGTACTCATACTCAATTGTGAAGGGCTGTTTTATCCAGAGAACGACGATGCAAGAAAGAACTGTTGCACCATTAAAGTAGAGCCACAGAACGTCTTAAAGAGAGCAACCTAGTCCGTAACTCAGTCCAAATTTTTAGTCTAACAAAATTATTTTTGTGTGTTTAACTTTGATTTTTTGTAGAGATAATTTCAAGTGTTTGATAGATGCAACAACAATTTTTTTGTATTCAAGAAATGTTCCAACACAACTTCTATCATATTTTTAGTAATACTTCTTCCTTCACTTTTTAGTTTTTACACGGGAGGCACTTCAGTGCCTTTATGGCGCCAAAGGCAGGTGCCTTTCAACAAATCGTGTCCGTCAAATTTCTTGAATGAACCAGATCGTGTCACGTGCGCAACCTTTATTCACAAAGAAAAAAGAACAAAAGCTGTGAGAAATCTAGAAAACAGAACGTGTATCAGTTCCATCCTCCTCCTTCCAGCTGCAACTTGACATCAACCCACCACCACAATCAACTTGCCTCCCGCCGCCGTGCCAATATAAATTCACAATCGAAAAGAGAAAAAAATTCTTCAAATTCAAGTTTGCGTATGGTTTTGTTTTTCACAATCCCAAGGCTAAATCTCTTCAATTCTCCACAAGATCCATTTACA
>Ga0228710_1002528_pt1 | contig 28861 bp, 16 predicted proteins | sample MedpolnodulmetaG_FD_177995 | JGI IMG/M metagenome (GOLD analysis project Ga0228710, IMG submission 177995) | Root nodule microbial communities from Medicago polymorpha collected in Santa Monica, California, United States - pink nodules | ecosystem: Host-associated > Plants > Roots > Nodule... | reverse complement strand
TATATATATTATGATTTTCATGAACTCTACCATAACAATAATAACTTCAAATTGGTTCAGGTAATAAAAGGACATATGTGGCTGGTTTCCTTCAATTTTTGACCTTGTATGGGACTAGTGTTGCCTATGTACTTACCACTGCCACCAGTTTGAGGTACTTCTCCTGTTCAACCCTTATTGAATATGGAAGACTTATTTTCTTTTCTTTTAGGCTCTATTTGGATAAGCAACTTACTTAAGCTCTTATGATATAAGCTATTTCTATATAGAACAAAGGATAAACTAATAATTCAAATTGTCCTCATACAAGTTATAAGCTGTTTTCATTAGCTATCATGAGCTTATGAACATGTCATCAATAAGTTTTTTTCACCAAGCTAATGATACATATTTATTGTACTAATTAATACAGGGCTATTATGAAATCAAATTGCTATCATAAAGAAGGACACCAAGCTCCTTGTAGATATGAGGCTAATATATATATGGTGTTGTTTGGAGTTGTTCAGATTGTAATGTCATTCATACCGGATCTCCATAACTTGGCTTGGGTTTCGGTTGTTGCTGCCCTAATGTCCTTTACATACTCGTTCATCGGACTAGGACTTGGCATATCAACAGTCATAAGTAAGACTCATATTTTCACTCAATTTCTGTAAATTTATTACTCCATCCGTCCCACAATAATGACGTTGAGTTTAATCGCGTTATTGCAGAAAATGGAAGAATTATGGGAAGTATAACAGGAGTACAAAAAGCTAAAGTTGCTGACAAAATCTGGTTAATCTTCCAGGCACTTGGTGACATTAGTTTTTCCTATCCATATTCAATTATCCTTCTTGAGATACAGGTACCTTAAACATTTCATATTCAAATAGAATGATTAAAGAAAAAATTGTATATCTGAAACACAAAGTATTGAATTATGTTGAGAACAGGACACACTAGAGTCTCCTCCACCAGAGAATCAAACAATGAAAAAGGCTTCCATGGTTGCAATCTTCATTACAACATTCTTCTACCTATGCTGTGGTTGCTTTGGATATGCAGCTTTTGGAGATGCTACACCAGGAAATCTCTTGACAGGGTTTGGATTTTTTGAACCTTATTGGCTTATTGACATTGCCAATGTTTGCATTATCATTCATTTGGTTGGAGGCTATCAGGTACTTTTCTTACCAATCAAAATTCATATTATTACACTAAAACCATACCTTTTGATTTATCATAACTTAAGGTCTTTTTGTATTCCCTCATGTCAAATTGATAAAACAATTGTACTCATCAGAAAAAGTACAATTATTTGCAACATGCAATCTTTGTAGCACCGACACTTCTATTTGAAAGTGTGTTTGATGCCCGACACTGATATGACAACGTCACATATTATTACATTTAATTTATTTATTTTTTCAAATTATTAACATTGTTGAAGTGTCAGCATTAGTATAGTGTATGGAGGTTATGTGTGTGTCATTGCTTCATATCATTCAGTTGAGTAGCCGACTTCACTAAAATTATTAAATAAATGAGACAAGAAAAGCACTAAATAAATAACATCAGAAGAGACATAGTTGGAACATGGTTCTACTGTCATCTGACATAAACATGTGCAGTTATATACAAAAACCAACCTATGCTGTGCTTTGTTATTTGTAATTATGCAAAAAAACAGTGTGTTACATACTATTGATACATTATTGTTTTTCATCTATATGGTCTTCTCAATTGCAGATATACAGTCAACCAATATATAGCACAGCTGATAAATGGTTCTCAAAAAAATACCCTAACAGTGGCTTTGTGAACGATTTCCACAAAGTGAAACTTCCTTTACTACCAGCTTTTGAGATAAACCTTTTCAGATTCTGTTTTAGAACAAGCTATGTGATTTCAACCACAGGACTGGCAATTTTATTTCCTTACTTCAACCAAGTTCTAGGAGTATTAGGAGCTATAAATTTCTGGCCATTGGCTATATATTTCCCAGTTGAAATGTACTTTGTACAGAAGAAAGTTGGAGCTTGGACTAGAAAATGGATTGTTCTAAGGATTTTTAGCTTTGCTTGCTTCCTTGTCACAATGGTTGGATTTGTTGGATCATTTGAAGGTATCATAAGAGAGAAAATTAGTGGAAAAGGTTAATGATGTTATTAATCCTTAATCATGCTTACTTTATTTGGGGTTGTACATTGGTTCATGTAATGTAATAGCAGTAGTTTTCGAAGTTGTTAGATAGGTATTAAGATATTTAATGGATGGATTATACTACTAGCCATTTAATAATATACAAGTCCATTGATGCATAACTCCCTTCAAAGAAGTGAGTTCCAACAAATTTGTTGTTTGATATTTATGGAGTTCTATTTCATCAAAGTGAGTGTTTGGAAAAACATAAAATCACGTTCAAGATGTGCGTTGGCCAAACTCTCCAACTGCTAGCTTCTCAAAAACCACGGTAAAAGTGCATAGGGACGCAGTATTAGCCTTTTTGCCGCTAAATCAAACACGCTAAAAGTCTAAATTGTTGATTATTTTCTATTTCTATCAACTCCCAAACTTTATTTTTCTCAAAAATACATTCTACACTCATTCAAGAACAATTTTTTTCCATATTTAACTTTTATCAAAGGCAGTTTTATTCAAAGTAGGTAAGACATATAGAGATTCTATTGGTTTTGCCAACAAATTTGAGGTGTGGTTCATCAATTTATTAAAGACCAATTCCTTCGTGACAAAAGAAAAAGGAAAAGACCAAACGCCATGGTAACTTACCATTAACCTCATGTGGCAGTGAGATGAGAGTGGTTCAACAAAAAATATCAACCAAAATGTTGTGAAGCGGCCTTTTTGGCACCCAAGCCGAGCGTACCTTTTAGCAGTCAGAGGCGCGCTACTGGTTGGTCTAGTGCCTAAGCATACGTCGCTTGAGGCGCAATTAACTTTGGAGTTACTGCATTGTCAATGGCCAGACGCATGTTTATAGCGCTTAGGTTGCAAATAACTTCGGGAATATTGCCATATCAGTGCCCAATTTGCGCTTACGGCGCAAATTACTCTGGGCTTCTGGTTGGATACTGTAGATACTTGTCTTAGTTTCTTATGTCCAGAATTTACTTTCTGCCAAATAGATCATAATTTTTAAGATCAAAATGCTCCTAAAAATAAACCTAACTCATTTTAATTAACAAACTCCAAAAACTATCATTTATGATCAACAACTAAAATTGGACAAAAACAAAATCAAATGTCTAAATTGTATCGATATCTCCTTTAATAGCACATGATACATGGACAATTCATCCAATTATCAACAAGTTATAATAATTTAAAACAAATAATGCAGCTTGCAATTGATATTACTCTCTTGTAGCTCAACATAGACTCCACTTACACAGACTGATTCCTAAGTCATACATTAAGAAAATTTGGACTTGATTGATATAAACAAATGTCACACATTAGGAAAATTTGGACTTAATTGATATAAACAAAGTTATTGGGAACAATTTTCACGTTGGGAGAAAAATTGCTTCTACGTCAGGAAGGCCTATTGGGAACATACTTCAGAAGCCCACTTTTTGTTTCTAACTTTCCAATGCATGATCAACATCTAATTTTGGACATAAACAAAGCCAAAAGTCCAAGATTCTATCGATAATAAAACGTGAGTTTAACGAATTTGACTATTGGAATCATTAATTTGTAAGCTAGAGGGGCTGAATAGGTTTTTGAAAAGTTTTTCCGGAGTTAATAAAAAGTGAGTTTAACGAATTTGACTATTGGAATCGTGCGCGAACAATCACAACAATTTACAAAAAGATAAATCTATGTGGAATAAAATTTTATCTAGAATTGATAGATTCAAGATACAAATCTTATATACAATCAAACTTTAATGAACCTTGAACAATATACAAAACTTTTAGACAATTTCAAACCAAACTTATATGACAATAATATCAACCTATCAATTAAAAACGCAATGTATATGAAATTGAAGAATTGAATAGATTTTGCAATCAATTGATCTAAGCAAGTTATTTGAAATCTAATTCAATGAATTAGATTATCTTTTGATGAAAAACAACTTAGATCAACACTAGCAATTATCCTAACAATTAATCAGTTAATCACATGTAATAGTAAAAAGTAAAGAGGATAAGGAAGAAAGATAACACTGATAGTTTTATAGTAGTTCGCTCTTTCTCGTCCTTGCTAGAGCTACGTCTACTCTTCTTGATGAAGTACGCCTTCACCAAGGTCATCCACTAAGTAACAAATGTTGAATACAATGTGTTTACAAGAGTTCTTTGAAGTTAAACCTAATTCTTCAACCCCTATGCAAACACTCCTCCAAACTTCAAATAACCTTTGAATTTGGTGCTCCTTGAATCTTCGAATCCTTGAATACTCGTGCACCCCTTCGAACTCTTCACTCGGGCCTTCGATGCCACGTCTGGTAAGCGAATCCTCTTCGACTTCAAGAACGGTTAGAAAGACCCCAAAGTCCTTTGGAGGTGGAATGAGATTATTCACTTCACTTTAGAACCTTGATTAAGCCCAATCAATTTCCTTGAAAGAACCAACTTACAATCCCTACTAGCACCCTAACAAATCAATATGGCTCAAAGAACAAAGTGATTCTAAGAAAAAGTGTTTAATCTTGAAGAATTTATGTACAATGAGTTTTTGAGACCTAGAGTGAATAGTTGCAAATGATTCAATGAATGTGGAGTTGAGTGGAGGAGAGTTTATATATAAGAGGAGGGAAAGTGTAAAATTTCGAGTAGGAATAACTGAGTGAATCGATTCATTTAATAAGCGAATCGATTCAGAACATATAAGACAAAACTGGAAAAGAGTAGAATGTAATGAAGAATGAAACGTATCAAACAAATATTGAATCGACTCAAAATACCCAGAATGTAGATTGATACGATTCATTTCTAACATGAGTCGATTCAAACCAAGTCAGAGAGTTTGATGAATCGACTCATTTAATAAATGAAAAGATGAATAACCCATTGATTCCTTCACATGTTTGTTAATAAACTATTAATAATATTCTTGTAGACTTAAGATGTACATATGTGTTAATATGCAGAAATATTAGAAATGGTGGTTCAAGCTATTGCAAAAGGATCCATGGTGGTAACTAGTTGGATTTTAATTGATTAATTGTGATAGAAATTTGAGTGCTTATTGATTAATTGTGATAGAAATAAGGTAGAATTTTGTTTTATTTTTTTAATTTAAGTTCCTCGTATGAATACCTGAGTGGACAAGAACAAATTGATAAAGAAGTTCAACCAATGAATACTTTACAAATTACACAACTATGACCAAAGATGTTTCTATACCTTTCCTGCTTTCCACGAACATCAAGTAATTTCTTTATCTTGAATAGTTGAATTCCCAATTGGTAATTTTGCAGAAGTGACAAAAATAAGAATATTTCAAATACCCATTCAAATTTTTTAATTAAATAAGTTGTTTCTTACTCGGGCTAGGGACATGGTTAAAATTGGAGTTTTTCTATTCACACCCTATATATTTTTAGTTACATCCAAATTTTTTTAAAAGTTTTTGATAATACCAATATTATCCTTTTTTATAAATTTTCTTAAAAACTTGATTTCATTCATTGTCACTCTAAAATTTCACTCTCTTTCACCCACAAACGATCAAGCAATCCTGGTGTTTAATCAATCTCAATGGAAGATTAAAGAGTGAATCAAAATATTTTTCATCAATTCTCGATTGCATATAAGTAAGTGAATTTCTTCTTCTTTTTCAATAATACTAGTTTCAATTTTCTTCTTCTTGTTCAACTACACTGTACGACTGTTCAATTTTACATTGTTGAGGTTAACCTAAATTCAATTTAAGTAGGTTCATTTAAGCTTGGTCAAGTTTACATAACCTACTTAAACTGAGTTTATATGACCTACTTAAACCGAGTTTAAGTACGTACGCTTAAACTCAATTTACATGACCTACTTAAACTGAGTTTAAGTATGTACGCTTAAACTCAGTTTACATGACCTACTTAAATTGAGTTTAAGTATGTACTTTAAACTCAGTTTACATGACACATTTAAACTGAAGATGGTTTTGGGGTGTAATCAAGAAAGAAGGAAGATGCTTTTTGAAAATTAAATTGGCTAAACTACAGTTTTGACCCCCTAAGTTTGCCAATGTTGCGATTTTGGCCCCCTAATAAAAAAATTAAAATTTTGACCCTTAAAATTTAGCCACTTTGCAATAGTGACCTTTTGATCCATTTTGACTGGGTCAACACCTACGTGGCAGCCACGTGTGTAATTACTAAATAAAATAAAATCCACTTAATCATTTTCTAAATTAAATAAATTAAAAAAGAAATTGAAAAATAAAAAAAAAATAGAAAAGGAAAAAAAACAAGGAAAGGCATGTGTGAGAAGGGGGTCACGTGAGGTTCTGAATGGACAAGAACAACAACTTCATCTCTTTCCTTCATGTTGAGATTTCACACTCTTTCCACCAGAAGCTTCTTCTGCTTCCCCTTCTTCTTCTTCTTCTTCTTCTTCTTCTTCAATTTTCTGGGTTTAAGAATTGAAATAGCTTCATCTTCCGTAAACCCATAAATTCATCCACAAACCTCAAATTCATCCCTAAACTCATAATTAATCCCCAAATTCAGACATTTATCTTTCCATAAACTCAAATCTAGAACATAGCAACAATAACAAACTTTAATCTCAAAATCCAAATCCTCCTTTATTGAATATCCAGAATCCCGAAAAATCAAAGTCCAGATAAATATTAAAATCAACAAATTCTACAATCACTAATATTATCCCAATTGCAAGTTCTAAAAGACAATCACACTCAATCACACCCCACGACAACATTGTCGTCGTAAACACCATCGGAAACCCAAATTTGATGTTATCACCGGCGTCGTAGTAACCTCCGATAAGATCGGCGTTGTAAGTCCACCCATCACTCAAACCTGAATTCGCACGCTACTTCTGTCTCTGGTCCTCTGGTAAAAACCCCGATCGTGTCCTTCAAAGAACATGATTGCCTTCGATAATGCCTCTGTATAATCATGCCCATTCACACTTCTTCCTCCAATCGCCAGTAGTAGAACAAACAGCAACAATTTGGCCAATGCCATTTTGGAACTATAAAATGGGGGTTTTGGGTGAGGAAATGTGATGAATGAAATTAATGGGTTGTGTGTGAAGAGAGAGAAAGAAGAGCACGTTTTTGTTGTTGTTATTGTTATTGGTATCCTTTCTTTGAACCAATTTGATTTGGTTTTAATTATTCTACAGAAGAAGATGATTGAAGAGTCGTGAGAGAGAAAAGAGAAGAAGATTTTGTGTTTTTAAGATCTTTGAGAAGAGGTGTACAATGAATCTGGGTTTGATTTGTGTGGATTCAATATTGAATATTGATGATTTTTTTTAATTTTAATTTGTCATTTTAATGTTAATTGGTGAGGTGGAATTTTTTTTATTTTAAAATTAATAAATTGCACGCGTGGCATGCCACATAGTGGTTGACTTGGTTAAAATTGACCAAAAGGTTACTATTGCAAATGGACTAAATCTTAGAGGTCAAAATTTTCATTTTTTTTATTAGGAGGCCAAAATCGCAACATTGGCAAACTTAGGGGGTAAAACTGTAGTTTAGCCAATTAAATTTTATGCAAGGGTAGTTTTGTCACTTTAGGATGTAATCAGGATTAAGAGGTGTAATTAGAAAAACTCTTAAAATTGTGCTTAGTTAGTTTTTTGTTCTTTATATTTATGTTATTTTATCTCATATTAAACTTTTTTTTTATTTGAATTCAACTTTGAAAATACACGGTGTTTAAATATTTAATGCAAAGTTTTCTTACTTATTGTGATTTTATTTGGTTTCAATTATATATAGATGATACACATATTACATAAGAAAATACAATAATTTGGCTCATCACAATAAAAAAAAAATATTTTACTAATTTATCTCTTTTCCTAAAATGACACAACAAGGCATGCAATTTTCTTTCAACAATTGATTGGTTTAAATAATAAGGAATTAAAATATTCTAAACAACAGTTAGAAGTTCGATCCTACACTTTTGCATATAAAAAAATTTCATTGAAAATGAAGAATCCACCTTATATATCTAACAAATTACTTGATAGAAATTAATCACCACCAAACTACAATATCATGTAACCCCAACATAAAAAACGTGTAATTCTGCATACCTTATATGACAAGTCACTTTCAAATGAGAGACTGAGTAACACCTCGGATCATACATCTATAAATTCAATTAATCCTCAAATTTTAGAATGTGTTCATCATCTTTCTTAAAGTTTTTTTTTCCTTGCAAATGTTTTTTTTTATCTTTAGTGTTTTGTTTCAATCTTTACGGTTAAATTGCGTCCATCTAATTTTTATAATTTTCATTTAAATTAAATCCTTATTTTAAGAGACTAAAAGCACATATTATATTACATATATGAATTTCAATAATTCCTAAAAAAAAATACTAATTCGTTCAATAATAATAAATATTATATGCATGTCAACATAATAATGATGTTAATTAATCTTTACACGATTAGAAGAAAAATGGTCGGAACTCATTATACTTGCAAAGACACTTTGACATTCAACTTAATGAAGTCTCAAGATGTTTTTGAGAATATCTTGAAATGAGAAATATGTACTTTGTCGCAAGATATTCTATTTATAGATTCTCTTGTGGTGTAGAGGCCAGGCGACTGTTCGATGACACGAATAGCTCAAATGAACTATGAACATCTTATTCAATGTTTTGAGGCCTTTACTGACGTAAATGATCATCTGATGTTTTTCAATCATGACTTCTTTTATGAACTTCGGATCGGAGGATTGAACATCGATGCACTCTTTAACAATAATAAATAATAATAGGGTTGTGCTAGAAGACACATTTTATTAAGGTGTCTTTTAGCAAGTTATTCTATGAGTATTAAGCAACTAATTTTTATGAAGGTGTCTTTTAGCAAAGTTATAACTAAAAAGTGGAAATCACACCTTAAAGTGTGAGTTGCTAAAAGACATTTTCATAGGTGGCTTTTAGCGAAACCCATAATAATAATAATAATGCTAACTTAAAAAAAAATAGTAAACAAATACTCCTATAAAAAAAGTCACGTAGATCACATGTGACATTATAGGATATGTTTGAGTATAATATAAGCTGGGGTAAGCGACTTAAAACTTTCCACATGCCATTGTGTTGTGCATTTGTGTTTTAACAAAACTCATCTAACACAATCACAAACCAATCCAAATTCTCTCTGAAAGGAAAGATCAATCAACAAAATCTGATTCACCAAAATCTGTTTTCAAATCAATAACAAATTTTTGCGATTGGGTTAATCAGATAATCAAAATCAAATCTTCATCATCATGAGTGGAGAGTGTGTTGCAGATGGTAGCACCCCATTATTGCAAACCCAATATGCAGATAATTCTTATCATGTCAAAAGAACTGGTTTGTACTTTTTCTTCTCAATTCTTATCAAATAAAATTATCATATGATTCATATATTAATATTATATAGTTTTGTTTCTGGGTCATGTGCATTTTAATCTATACAACTTTTTATTTTCATGTTGAAAATTTGAATAATTGAGAAATAAATAAGTATATGTTGTTTTTTTGATCTTGGCAATGGTGTTGTTCGGGGTCTCTTGCGTTATTCAATAGTACATGTTTTGATTGACAGTAAATTTGATGTCAAAATTACACTTTTCAGTCTAAACAAAATTACGGTGTCACTGTGATTTCTACGAAACATGTGGTTAATTGAGAAATGAACAAGTGTTTAATGTTGTTTGATTAATGAAATCGAACAGGAACAGTATGGACAGCAGTGGCACACATAGTGACAGGAGTGATAGGATCAGGAGTGTTATCATTAGCATGGAGCATTGCACAAATAGGATGGATTGCAGGACCATTAGCAATTATTTTATTTGCTTCTGTTACTCTTCTCTCTGCTTTTCTTCTTAGTGATACTTATCGTTCTCCTGATCCTGAACTTGGCCCTAGGAGAAGCTCTTCCTACCTTGATGCTGTTAATATTCATAAGGGTTAGTTTTTCTTTTTAATTTTCATGTCAATCAATCATTTAGTAGTACAAAAGTTTTTTATTTTAAGAATGATAATGTGGGTCTTGACTTGGACAAATTAAAACGTGAGGAGAGAGAAAGAGAGAGAGCTACTTAAAATGTGACACATAGATACATGTTGTTGAAGTAGTTCAGTTGTGTCACGCAACATTATCTATCATCTGTTACGTGAAGATCCTTACTTATCGTTTTAATGCTTCCACATGTATCTTGCTCATTACCCCTTCACCCTTACTTTTCTCCATCCATCAAACTTTATACGAAAAAATCACATAAAAAAAGTCGTACAATTTTTGGAAGAAAAAAAAACTAAATATAAAACAAATTTCATTAATGATTAGTTTTTAATTAATACGTGTAAATTGAATCATTCCTTGATTAGATGGCATGATTTATTTGTCCTATAGTTTTTTGGTGAAGTTTTGTCCTGTACCTCGTTCTTGAAATTGCAGTGAGTAATCAAACTAGTCTTTCGTTCTTGCATTTTATTAGTCAAAATAGCCCTTGATGTTAAAATGTTTCATTAATATTGTCATATCAGTCCTTCAATATACTTACTTATTGTCATATTAGTCCTTATAATTACATGTTTATTGTCATTTTAGTACCTATATGAAAAGAGTTATTGTGAGCATTGAGAGATTATTTTAGTGTCAATGACTATTTTGACTAACAGAATGCATGCACAATCAAGGACTATTTTGATACAATGAAGGACTAAAGTGACTAATCATTACACATTGAGGGACCAAAGTGACTATTACCCTTAAATAATTCTCCTTACGTCTTTTTTTATTTTGTAATTAATGTTTCAAGCTTAATTAAAATTTATATTCATTTTGTTAAGATAAAAATTTATATTCATTTCATAATAGACTATGCACTAAATTATTGGTTCTCTCAATAATATTTGTCCATTCTTGTAAAATAATATATATGTTTCAGTTTTTGTAAAAAAAACTTAATTAAAATTTATATTCATTTTATAATAGACTCTACTCTAAATTATTGGTTCTCTCTGTCTCAGTCTTGCAAAAAAAATAAAATAATATATGTCTCGGATCAGATCTCAATATTTCTTTTTATTATTTTAACCAAAACTCAGCATTTCTAAATCTTTTAGGCCAAATCATAACAATAAAAAACCAGAAACAATAACAACTGAAAAACAAAAATCAAAATCCGGAGGAATAGAAAGATATTACTTCTTAATGATTAATTGTTGACACTAAATTATTAAGTAAAAGTCAAGAATCATAATTTTGTCAATTTAGTGTTGTAGGATGATGTTATAAGATGATGGTATAAACTACTTTACACTGAAATTACATGTCTTCTAAATCCTTACTATTATTATATACATAGTGTTAACTTTGTGGTTATGATTAATGAGAGGTTTAGTAAAACATCACAGTGAATTGGTGATGGTGATGAAAGTAATTTATATATGAGCTATATGATGTTGATAGTGGAGTTTTGGTAGGTTGGTTGTATGTTCTATATAATTAGTGAACTTTTCTTCTTTCCTTTTGATAGCATTAAGCTTAACAATGCTTTAGAAAAAGTTAATTAGATGTTAATATTTCATCAAGTAGTTCATGTAATATATATGATTAAAGAGAAAATCACACTCACCTTCCCTAAGACATGTTTAAATGACACACACTCCTTCATAGTATTATGTTTCTGTAGGCAAGAATATCATTGCATGATCCTTATTTGTGGTTGCAGGAGAAAAGAATGGACGCCTCTGCGGTGTTTTTGTAAACATAAGCTTATATGGTTTTGGAATTGCTTATATCATTACAGCATCTATCAGTATAAGGTCTGTTCTTTAACTTCTGACACAGGTTTCTCTTATCTTCTCATTTTTTTACTTTGTTCTACATTTTCTACATTTATCTCTTGGATGCTACCTGTTGCAAAAATGGTTTTTTATAACCACTATAGCTTATATTATATAAGCTCGTAAGATCAAAATACAATTGTTTAGTAACCATCATTTTGATCATAACGTTTTTCACTGGTTTATACCATTTTATGAGACGCTACTTCAAGTAGTATTCTAACTAATACTTTATAGCGACTAGCGTATCATTTTTATCCTCATTATCTGAATTAATTTTTAAAAATATTAAATAAAAATATCCTTTTGTCATTTTATATTTACTTATCAATAAGTTCTATCGTTAATTTTACCAAACAGAACCTTGTCACTTCATTAAACTGTTCAATAATCTAACTAATTATTTTTGCTAAATAATAATGATTCTATTGATTTGGATGTCTGTGTGTTTTTGTGGCTGCAGAGCAATCCAAGACTCAATCTGTTTCCATAACAAAGGGAGTGAAACATGTGGATTTGATGATACATATAACATGCTTGTTTTTGGGGCTATCCAAGTTGTTCTCTCGCAGATACCTAATTTCCATAACATCGAATGGCTGTCTATTGTTGCAGCAATAATGTCCTTTGCTTATGCTTTCATAGGAATGGCACTTGCCATTGTTAAAGTCAACGGTATTCTTAGTTTCTCACCAATATCTCGATTATTGATGTCTCTCCTCATGCATAGTAGTTGCTTCAAAGCATTAAGCATCCAACATTACAAAGACTGAATTACCAATTTAGTCCTAAAATTGCGGTCAATGTGATCTCTGAAGTTAACGAAATTCCAAAATAATTCTGAAATTGAAAATCTTCTCTCAAATTTGCCCCTCCAGAAAATTCCAAGGATAAAATTAATGGAGCTAAATCGATTAATGTGATCAGGATTTTCAATTTCAAATATCATTTTGGAATTACGTTAACTTGTAAATCAAATTGTCTGATGCCTACAATTTTATAGACGAAAATCGTGATTGACTCGATGTTTTAGACTATCTATCATGTGAATAATTTTGTGGTAATCATTGCTCAGAAAATGGACATTTTGAGGGTAGCATTCAAGGATTACCAACTTCAACAGGAACCGAAAAACTATGGCTTGTTGCACAAGCACTTGGTGACATAGCCTTCTCCTATCCATTCTCAGTGATTCTTATAGAAATACAGGTATGTATGCATGATCCTTTGGTCTTAGATATCAATATGAAACTTCATCACCACGGCCTTAAAGTCTAATATAACTTATCTTCAATTCTTAAAGGACACTTTGAAATCGCCTCCGCCGGAAAACGTAACCATGAGGAGGGCCTCAACAATATCAGTTATTGTCACAACATTTTTCTACCTATGTTGTGGCTGTGCTGGTTATGCAGCCTTTGGAAATGATACACCAGGAAATCTTTTAACAGGGTTTGCAACTTATAAGCTGTATTGGCTTGTAGACTTTGCCAATGCTTGTATAGTTATTCACCTAGTTGGTGCATATCAGGTACATATTATACATTATTATCAAATTATAGCGTAAACCATCAATATCGTCTCTAAACATACATCCTCTCTCCTTACCTATTCTGTCAGTCTCTTATTATTATATAATGAATCAATGATAAAACGACGAACAAGACGGGTGTGAGTTCAGAGGCAAAATTGGTGATTTACTTAAACTTTTTATATGGTATGCTGAATCCTTACATTCTCCACTACTTTTGTTACTAAGTAATGTGTCATTCATCTTATTCTGATATGCAGGTGTATAGCCAGCCACTTTATGCAAATTTTGAGACTTGGTGTCGATTTAATTTCCCAGAAAGTGGATTTGTGAATAACTCATACAACTTAAAACTCCCATTACTGCCAGATTTTCAACTCAGTCCTTTAAGGCTTTGTTTCCGTACGCTATATGTTGCGTCGACGACCGTGATTGCAATGCTGTTTCCATACTTCAATCAGATTTTGGGAGTTTTGGCTGGCATAATATTTTATCCATTAACCATATATTTCCCAGTGGAAATGTATATCAGTCAGTGCAATATTGAAGCATGGACAACCAAGTGGGTTTTGCTTAGGACTTTTAGCATTGTTGGCTTTGTTGTGGGATTGTTCACTCTCATTGGATCCATTCAAGGGATAATATCCGCAGAACAAAGGTGAGAAGCTTTAAGAGAAGTTGAAATTAAGTGAGGAATCAGATTGTGGTTTTGAAACCAAACATTAAACACAGGAGACTGGCTTATGCGTTACCACCTTTGTTGATAGCAAACATGTTACATATTCATGGAGCATAGATGAATTCATGGTTTTGCCGTTCTGCTTGTTCAAGTCTTTAAGACTGTAGCAGTAATATATCTGATTGAATTGCACATTTGTCTCTTGGAATAATTTTGAGGAACTAGTTAGTTTCATCTGTAATAATGTTGTATTGGAGGGTACTAAGTTGGACTCAAATTCCATGCATTTAGAAAATCAGGCATTTACACACGTTAATTTATTTTGGCCATCGATTTGAGATCGGTCGGCTCACATTACAAAGCCACTAAATCATCTTTAAGTTATCTTAATTGTACCAAGATCATTAACGTGTCACAAATTTATTGTGTGGGATCCAAATCTCACTAAATTTACTATGGCCCATTTGGGTGGACTAGTGGTGTAGACTTGGGACGTTGGAGTGTCTTCTCAAGGTCGGTAGTTGCTCTTCTTCCATATGTTTTTGCTCATTCCCATCAAAATAGCTGAGCGTAAGTTAACTCACGTAGGATGGGAACGAACAAAAACATATGGGAAAAAAGCAATTCTCCTCAAGGTCTCAAGTTTGATTTTCTGAGGTGGCAATTTTGGTGGGCTAAGTCCATACAAAGCATAATGCTAGCTTTAAATGGAGCTTATGCAAGTGGATGATGAGGTTGAACCTCTTGAATTAGTCAATCTTTTGAACCTCCTTCATCTTTCTTTTTCTACTCCTCCTTATCATTCTAATAGTATTTTGCTTATGCTCATAACTGAACCGTCGGAACCCACCCACCAAAACCAAAACTGGTAGGATCCGACACTAAAAACGGTCGGAAGAGGGGTGTATATTTGAGACCCACCAGTCTGGTTGGTTCCAGATTATGAGACCAAACCACGACCGAAACTGACCACTATCCACCCCTAACATACAATATTTATTTGATTATGATTTTCGGACGGGTACGGATACTGATGGACCAAGACATTGAATCCGCATCTATCCCTTTTTCAGGTGTTATATTCTAGGTTAATAGAGAAAACAAAATCATACTTCCTTTTTTTGAGGAGAAAACCCTATTTCTTCCTCTCTTGAAAAAACGACGCATATTCATCCTAACTCAAATTTCTCTCCTACGTACTTCTTCCTATTGGTTTGTTAATGAAAATTTTGAGTAATCCAATTAATGACAATCACGTTATGGTTATATTTTGGTCGATGACTCATGCTTTATTAGTGATAATTCTCCGAATAATGCTATTTATAGCGACAAGATATTTCACGAGAGTTTCAAGAATGAGTGAAATGCATAATAAAGCCTCAATTTGCATCATTTTTTTCTGTAATTTTTAATATAGTTTTAACCCATTGTATTCCACAATAAAATAATATTGTTACATTTACTCAAATGAAAAAGAATCCAAAACAACACTCTTGTGTGCAACACGTGCATGTCAAAAGAAATGAAATGTGTAGTTCAATCCACTTTGCAAAGAATCCTTTCCAGACACGTAAACATTCGGTGTTTTAGAAGAGAGAGAAACAAGAGAATGCGTGTAAACATTTGTGCTGGTTGCTGGGTGATTTTTTTGACACAAATTATTCAATTTGTTGAGTGGTTATATATTCGTGATATGTTCGCGAGAAATGCTCTCGCGACAAATAGCAATACTCTAATTCTCCTTACCTGAAAGTTTCTTAAATCTCTTAACATATAATTTCTTTAGCTCGAATATCACCTAATAATCCAGAAAACAACTCATCATAATCATCATCATTACACAATTACCTTAATAAAATTGAACAACATATAAAATATGAGGGTTTATTAAACATGTTCATCGGTTAAGAAAAGAAGTGGAAAAAAGAAGAGAAGAAAAAACGAAACAAAATAATAAAGAGAGAACTAGAGAGAAGACACTACCTTCAATCGTAGAGAGAGAGGGGCAAATCTGATCTAAATGAAAATGTGATTGTAGAATGAAAGCTTGGACACTCAGTTAATGACATCACTGTTCAAGTTACGTGGTCAACTTAAAGACATCAATTTGAGCAACATACATATATAAACATACTCGATATACAATATAGAAGGTATGGCTCAATTCAAGTTTTAGATATATCAGATGAACTAAAAATATGCATTAATCAAGTAATTGAGCAAGGAAAAGAAATAAAAACACGGAAAAATCCAATCGATAACACATGCATAGCCAAACGTACTCATAAAACACCACATATCTAAAGCAACATATATAATATACAATCATATAAAACTGAATAGGTTAATGGCAAAATTACTTCATGAGTCTTTTATCTTATTTATTTGAAACTGTTGAGTCTTTTATTTTTTTGTCTTGTTCAAATCCTTTATCTCGTAAAATGTTTGTAAGTTAGTTATTTTTTTCATTTATTAAAAAAACATTGATGGAGATAGCCACATATGGTTATTAGGGTTGGTGTTTTCTAAGTTTTAATTTGAAAAAATAAACTTGGTATTTTGATTCGAATTCTATGGGTTTGATGAACAATATGATGATGGTGAAGATGATGAACATACAAAGAAGAAGATGAATATCTATTTTTTTCTAAATCTTTTTAATGATAAAAAAATATTTATAGTAAAGAAAAAACTAACTTGTACAGGTTTTAACAGATAAATGATTTGATGGACAAAAAAAAAGAAGTCATGTGTTACAAATAAATAAGACAAAAATATTCAATTGTTACGGTAAATAGGACTCATAGAGTAATTTTGCGATAATTTAATACATGGAACCCACATTAATGTCCTCTAACTAACACAAATTACACACATAAAAATTTGGATTCAGATTCATTGCTGTTGAAATTCCATGTTGTCACTGCAGTCAAAAAATAACAACCATTAGATTTATCAAATGTTCTATATTTTGCCATGTGTCCATGTAACTCAATACATCTTCAGCAGTGTCGAACTCAATCAACCATCAACCCTCCCTACCTGAGTTTCTTCAGCAGTGTTTTATATTTGCCGAGTTTCTTCATTTACATGTACCTTCCACAATTTCTTTCAAATCTGTTCTGAAATTCATGTTTCTTCATTTCACTTCTTTGATTCTTTTGAATTTCTAACACACTAGTTCAATTGAATTTGATATTGATAATGAATCGATGATGTTATAGACTGAAATTAAGCACAAAAGGGGATTCCATAAACTACCCACAGATATAAAATAAAATTAAATATGTTTACACAGAACACATGATTATGAACTCAATACAAATGATGATTTTGACAAATATTGCAATGGAGGAACGATGTGGGGCTGATAAATTATTTGAGATGGCCACCATGTTTTCGGTTGCAGGATAGATTGGAGAAGCCACAAACCTTCGTTCAAGGGTGAGAAAGAGACTGTCTTTTTTAGGACAGGTGGCAAAATATAGAACATTTGATATATCCGATGGTTGTTATTATTTTGACTGCAGTGACTGTAGGGAATTTCAACAACACTGAATTTGAATCCTAAAACTTTGACATGTTTTTGCGATATACATACATTTAGACATATTAGATGGACTCCTTTATTTTTTATTCTTATAAATATAATCAATTTCATTTTTAGTGCCCATAAAAAATTGACATGTTTTGGTGTATATAAAAAATTTCACCATGCAGTCATAGTCTCGATTAAATCAAAATTTGTCTAATTATGCTTAACCATTTAAAATCTGAAATGATTTTTTTAAAGACTTCTTTAAAACAGTAAATAAAAAGTTCATCGGCTAAAAATTAGTTTAAAGTTTGATTTTTAGGTCAGAATTTTCTTTATTATTATCTTGAAACTTTGACGTTTAGAAATATTCATACTTAATTCAATACGCGTTATAAAAATACAAATTGGTTATAAAAGAGTTTATTATAATGTTCATAACACGTCGGTAAAAAATCATTCAAACATTCAAAAGCTTAAGCTTAATTAAATTAGACAATTGATAGAATGACAATAAAGATAATAACGTTACAACAACTCCACCCACGGTGACTTGACACATTAACACTATCGACATACACTCCTATTATTAAACAAAATGACTCCCACAAACCACTACCATCAATAAATATAGAGTACAAATTAAGCAATATCTGCATAAAGGATTATACATAGCAAATACTGTCCTACCTTATATGGATTGCAATATCTTTGAGCCCCTAACCCAAACAAATCTACAACTCTCTGCATGAACTTCGACCACCCTCTTCTACACCATCCACAAATGATTCACAGATTTTGTGTTTGGTACGAACTTGTACAAATCCCTTGTTTTTAGGAGAAATAGAAGTTGGGGATGAAAACAACTCAACTGATTATTCAATTCGATCAATAGTTTTTATCGAATTAAAGTAATGTTGATCATGTGGTATAACCTTCACACATAGTGATTCCTGTAGAGAAAACCAAAAACATATAAATTTAATCCAACACCATGGAGCAAGTTAGATGATTCACCAACCTCATGAGCAGGGGACATAATAAGATCAGACAAAAAATGATCAGCCTGAGTGTCTTCAACAAAATCACAATCATTAGCCAAATTAACTGCACTAGCGAATATATCCTGAGATGTGTCCACATAATCAAAATCTTCAACCAAATCAGCATCAAAGTCTTCAACCAAATCAGCATCAAAGTCTTCACCATCTTTAGAGATTGTCTAAACAACGACAACAACATGGTTATCAATACAAGACAGTTCTCCAAATCAACACACATTCACAAATCAAACATATAAATGCACCTTCACATACCAAACATATAAGAGAATCCAAAAAACACAGATTTTTGTATATCGTTAAAATACCTTAGTTGGGGTATAATCGACACCATCAATTGAAAAACTTTCAACAATAGACTATTCTTTCCAAACATGCTTCACCCTATAAGAACCATAAAAAAAGACATTGGAAATAGATGTTTTCTCAACCTTGAAGAGAATTCTCATACCCTTCAACAGTATGAGTTTAGGTGGATAAAACCCAACATTATCAGCCTGCAACAAATTACAGTTTTAACCACCTTAAGAAGACTAACTCATCACAAAACACAATAACAAAAACAATCTACACAGGAGACAACACTGTGACAAATCAACATAATTATTATAATTACATAATATTAACTTCGTCGTTAACACGAACAATCAACCAATGCACTTCCTAGACAATAACATCACACATGAGACTAAATAAACAAACATTTGCATTAGAAACCAATGTGAAGTAATGTTTTTCCAACAAGTAGTAAATATCGTTGTTAAAGAGAACAAAGACTACAACCCACTGCCATCTTCAACATTTAACTTAACCTTATACCTAAAAACCAATAGAACCAATGAATATAATTGAAAGATCAACATGTAAGCCGATCATTACGAAATATTCTAGATACAAACATAGGAACCATCTGAAAAACAAGTTTAACACAACCCTTGCAATAATATGCCCCAAAGTATGGTACAACAATCTTGTGACACTTACGGACTAGATACCACCACTTTTCTACTTCAACTAATCCATTGACAACATCACTTACAACAAAACTACCACCTTGACCGAAATCATTCAATTGCGAAAGGTTCTTCTTAGGAAAATACGCAGAAATTCTTCCTCAAACGATGGCTTTGATCGGGAACCCAATAAGCAAATGGATGGAGTTGACTCAAAACTAAGAACAGATAACCTGTACATGTATTTTAACCAAAAAATTTGGATCATCATAATATGTTATTAGCATCTTACCTGACAATGTAATCAAAAGAACACTATTAACTTAATTGAGTACAATAGCAATCAATCACAAACAACGTCAACATACCCTTTCTTAAATTTAACAGCTTCAGGAATGTCAGGATTGAGCAAAATCTTAGTGAAACTCTTTACATTCTGAATTGAGGCTTTCTTCAAAACAACAAAATTGAGAGTTCATTATAGTCAAACAAACAATAAACCATAGACCATAAAAACAGAGAGAATAAGAATAACAACACCTGAATATTTTAATCTCTGCAAACTGAACAACAATAACTGGCAGGCCATCACTTGTGTTTCTAGTGTTTTTTGCAACAACTCTACATATTCACCAAACAAATCACATTCAACATTCCCTCTAACCATTGGAACCATAAATCATTTATAGAGTATGAGTAAAGAACAAACAACACACTTCAATTGTTACTAAACACACGTAAGGACAAACCTCTGATCGGTCAATTCAAGAATAATCATCTTAGTTATTTTACCATTCCTAACATACTCCATTTCCTCATATATCCCAATCACCAACCCAATAACATCTGCAAAAAGGCAATATTCAGAACACTCTCACATATTTACAACAACCACAACCAAATAAATGAAATAAACTGCGAGAAAAACAACGACTTAATCGTATGAAATAAAATCTCTCACCAACTTAGTAATCATAATCAACTGTATGATTGCAAACATCAACAATTTTACTTAAACTCAATCCATAAACCGACATTGGTCGACCTATATAGGATTGAATCTTTGATTTCATCTGGAACATAAGCTTATAGGGATGAATGGTCGTACGTTATGATCTAGAAGACAAGACATAGGGGTGGGCAATCACGGGTCGATCCGAATTTACCCGACCAACCTGATGCAAATTCACACATTCGGTTCGGGTTAAACCAGGTAACGGGTTGGTCAGATGAATTTTGTGTGTCGTTATGGGTGTATTTGGTTCGGTTCGGGTGGTTAATTTGGGCCCGTTGAAACCCAAACTAACTCGACCAACCCTAATTTTTCATTATGTAGCCCCAAATATATTATCCTAAACCCAATTCTCCCTGACCGAAACCCAAATATGTTTTTTTTCCACTATAAACTGCATACTTCAACACAAATGAATGAAAAACCCTATCAAGCAGCAGCCACACACAACACATCTCCCAATCTCATCTTATATTTTCCTCATCTTCTTCCCTCAATCACCCAATTTCTCTCCAGATCTATCTTCTCTGATTCACATTGAGATTCACAGTGAAACCTTCTCTCTCTCTCAAAATCATATCCTAATCTCTATTTATTCTTTCTCAAAATCACATCTCTCTCTCTCCAAATCTTTGTGTTGTTGTTGATTGTGAAATTCATTTAATGTTGTTTGCTAGAAAGAGCTTTCTATGTAGTTTCTAGGTTTTCTTTTCTATGTGATTGTTTTTATTCTCTGGAAGTTCCTTTTTTTTTCTCTTTCCCTTTTCTCCATTTAATGTGAAATTAATTTGGCATATTAAATAATCAAATGGAAAATTATATATATATTTGATTGCAACCATAAAATGAAAATTTTGACCCAACAAATTTATATCCAACAATTGTTATCAAGTTTTACTAAGAAAATGAATTGGACGGGAGGAAAAAAGATGTGGACCAATGAATAAAAAAAGATCTAGACAAAAAAAAAAGGGAAATATGAGCAAAATATTATATTTTAATAATAAAAAAAATTGGGCCATATTCTAAAGGGGCTAATAATGCATAGGGAATTACTTTTCCCACCCTATGGCCTTCTCACGCGCCCTGTAAAATTTCCAAAAATGCTATTGTGCATTCCGGATTTTAAAATCCGGATTCATGTTTACTATTTCTGATTTTATAATCCGGACAATTCTTATGTATAATTAGCCACGAAACTCTCTCACATTTCAACAGTTTTGAGTTTTGCTTTTAAAAACAACAAAAAAACTAAGTAAAAATGCTAAGAACCTGTCAAAAAAATCATAAAAATATAAACCAAAAAATTCTAAAAATCAAATAAAACTAATGCAAATTTTTTCGGATTTTTCTGAGAATATGAAAAATTTAAAAAAATTAAAAATGGGTCTAAACGATGGAATTTTGGATTTTGAGGGGTGGAGTCCCTTCTAGGGGAGTCATGGTCCTTGAATTTTTTCTGATGTTCTGGGGAAGTTTCGGAGCTATCCGATCAAGTAGTTTGAAAACCTGATTTTTGACTAAGAACAGGTAATAATGACCCAAAACAGAAGGATGAGAGTTAGGAAGATTAATATTGTCCCTAAAATGACTATCCATATTACAAACATGTTTAGAATTTGTGCTGATACAATTCGGATTATATAATCCGAACTGTTTTACCTTGAAAAAAATGGTATTTAGGGGGTTTCCTGATTATGTAATCCGGAAATATCATGTAACGCGCCCTATTTTTTGAAGTTTCCAGATTACAAAATCCGGAAAAATCCGTTACTCATTTTTTCACCCTTTAACAAAAGAAAACACCATTCCGGATTATAAAATCCGGAAACTCAAGGGTATTTTTGGAAAAAATAGGGCGCGCGAGGAAACCCACAGGGTGGAAAAAGTAATTCCCTAATGTATAACCCGTAAACCGAACCGAAAAACCCAAAATTTAATAAGCTTATGTTTGGGTTTTGCTCCTTAACTCGTGGGTTCTTTTGGATATGGGGTTTGGACCCAAACCGACCCTATGCCCAGCCCTAATGGGACAACAGAAAAGTAAGACATCTTATAGACCTCCCCCTCAATCAACTTCTTTTGCAACAAATATAACAGTTGTTCCCTAATAGTAGCATGTATCTTATTTCCGTATAAAAAGGACAACAATACGAAGGAAAAATAAGCACATATATCAACCATGTTACAATAAATTAAAAAAAAGCTTATAAACAGTCAAATAAATCTTTGATGTAAACCAAGACAACACGTATAAATTGGACACAAACCTTCTCATCAACCAAATCCATCTCAAGTGAGTTGATCTGCCGAGGATTTATAAAACTTGGAACTTCCCAAACATGAACGACTCTAACCTTAATCCTCAAGTTATCCCTTCTAGGAACATCATTAGCCAATGAATCAAATGACCTTCCCATGTTTTCTCCACGAATATGCAAATGCAAAGTGAGTTGGTTTTAAAATTTCCAGAGATCTCATGAGTATTTATAGAAAATCAAAAGAACGAAAAATAAATTCATACCCAATGACGAAGACCCCGCAACGAAGACCCCACAACGAAGAAAAGTTTGTCGCAATGGACCACCATCCACGACAAATCCGCTGACATGATTTTTTCTGCTGACAACGCCAAAATTCGCAACTTACATAAATTGACATCCACAAGGAAGGCGCAAAGGGCTTAACTTATTCAAGATCTATCTGACATGGAGATCTTCAAACGATTTGGGATGAAATTCAAACCATGAAACCGGTGCCAAAATTCTTGCAAGTTGCAACTACAGATGGCAGAAACGAAATCCTTTAAAACAAGTCGATCTAAGGGGGGAAAATCCGCTTAGCCGCTATGTGAAGTATTTTGATTGTAATAAAAGAAGGCAAGAAATATTGATTTTAAATATGAACCACTTCATTAACTTCCAATGACAAAAAAAATTGACATATCTTATTTTTATGCACTAGTTAAGGTCTTCCTATTAAAGATGTTCTTATACTGGTCCGAAGAAAGATAATCCAAATATTGGTGATATTATTTTAAATTGTTTTTTCAGAATTCTATATGCAGCTCAAGGACCGATTATCAGAGACCCTTCCATCGTTTACTGACATTTTTTTCTTCCATTTTTATTAGGAAACAAGTGAATAGTGTACCTTATATGGCTAAAACCATTTTTTGACTAGTTCATTTTTTTTTTCTTCCTTTTTTTACAGAATGTAACTGGTTCATAAACATATGAACACACCTACACTGCTCTTATATACTTTAACATGCTATCACTAAAAATAAAAACACATTAAAACTATTTCTTATTGTAAATTCTCTAAAGAACATAAAACGGAAAGGTACGAGTTATGTACTGTAATTTTATTTACTTTAATGAAAGCATGTACGATAACAATTTTAGTAGATCAGTCAAATATGATATTTAGATCACTTAAATACTATAACAAGTCGTGAAAACCATCATGCAAATTTATCGAGCAGTGTTGTCCAGTTCCATAACAAAATGTACCATACCCTAACAGCATGTGGGATCCACCTCACATCTCTCTATTAACATGTTCTCTCACCGTGAAACAAAATTTACATCTGAGATGTTAGATAGGATCTGAACCGTTCCACTCTTCCTCTGAAGGTGAAGTTGTTTTGTGTGAGCAAAGGAGAGAAACTTATCCCACACATGCATTAAGCACACAAACTATGGTTAACACAGTCAACAAAGAGAGAGGGAGGGAAGGAAAAAGAAGTTGACCAAGCATCTTGTGGGTGAGCTACCTGCCTCTTTCACACACTCAACGGCGTTGAATTTTTTAATAAAATCATGCACCTTTGATGCCTTTGAGCCTTAACCATGTACCCCATGCAATTCTAATTGACACCTCTTATATATATAAAGAATAGTGAGTTACAACCAAATAAAATACAGAGAATAAGGAAAAACAAAACAAAAACCAACACAGAAATATTCCACGTCTTCCCTTTTTGCCTCAAAGAATTCAAAGACTGGTAGAGAGAATTCACAGCTTGTGAAAGAAAGACAAACAATTCTTATACTTGATACTTCCCTCCATTATTCTATAGTCATAACCTGTTCTCAAATTTAACATTTTGAAAAAGAATAGAGAAATGGGTCGTATTCCATGCTGCGAGAAGGAGAATGTGAAAAGAGGTCAGTGGACACCTGAGGAAGACAACAAGCTCTCCTCTTACATTTCTCAACATGGCACTCGCAACTGGCGCCTCATTCCCAAGAATGCTGGTTAGTCCCTCTCCCTATTCGTCTAAATATAATCTGAATCAATGTCGATAAAACTAACTTTAATACTTGATTTTTGTGGATTAAATTAAATAGGTCTTCAGAGATGTGGAAAGAGCTGCAGGCTAAGGTGGACTAATTACCTTCGCCCTGATCTGAAACATGGCCATTTCTCGGATGGAGAAGAGCAAACAATTGTGAAGCTTCATTCAGTTTTTGGTAACAGGTACCACAAATGTTATCTATGCATTAAGGTTATGTTATGTTATTCGTAGCGTATGAGATTCTCTTTATCACATTGTTAATGATTTGCTTAAATGGTTGTTCAGATGGTCTCTGATAGCAGCGCAGCTGCCAGGACGCACCGACAATGATGTCAAAAATCATTGGAACACCAAGCTGAAAAAGAAACTGTCAGGCATGGGTATAGACCCTGTCACTCACAAGCCATTCTCCCATTTAATGGCTGAAATTGCTACAACATTGGCACCGCCACAGGCAGCTCACCTAGCTGAAGCAGCCCTTGGTTGTTTCAAAGATGAGGTGCTCCACCTTCTTACCAGGAAGCCAATTAACTACCAGGGCCAACATTCTAATGAAGCTCTGGGGAATAACATCACCAATTACTTTAACTGTAAGCCAGAAGAAAAAGAAGATGCTGTTGAGAAGATTAAGTTTGACCTATCTAAGGCCATACAACAAGAACACGAAATGGTACCCACAAATAAACCTTGGGACACCATTGCAGCAACATCTGCAAGTTTTGCAATGCCATACAATGTTTACCCTACAATGTCTGGGTTTCAATTCAGCCCATCATGTTTTGGCAATAAAGGGGATGCAACACCATGGAGCCAAAGTTTATGTACTGGAAGCACATGCACAGCCATGGATCAGCAAAGCCAGTTTCATGAAAAACTTGAAGAGGAAAATGGGGATGATTCTGAGGCTACAAAAGAAATTAGAAATCTATCCAATATATTCAACTCAGACTGTGTCGTGTGGGATTTACCAACCGATGATTTAATGAACCCTATGGTATAAGAAATTTTATATTACAAAAATAGAGGAAGCTTAGAAGCTCAACTTGTGAGACTGCATTATGGAATAAATTCTTACAAATATGATCAATGGTACAAAATGTAAATAAGAGCTATTTTTACAAATTACAAATACACAACAAATGAAAAGCATACTTTGCCTAACCAATTTTCTTAATACTTCCTAACAGTATCTTTGGATTATTAGATCACACAAAATACAATGATGAAGAGGATGTATCTGCCAGAATCTGTGAATATGGGGGAAAACTAAACATTAGGACATATGTAAAATAAAAAACAGAAGTAATAATTACGTTTTCCAAATCATAGCACAATATGTTTCGTCTACATAGAAAGCTACCTCAAGTTGCTCTTCAGTGAATAACTCTTTCTGAACATTCCATGTATCGGCATGGGTCCGCCGGAATTCTGCAACAGCTTTTGTAACAGTGGATTTCACAGGGATAGCTCCCCACTAAAGCGAGCTAGTAGTGTAACATGCTCAGGCAACCAACTGAAAGTAGTTATGCAGTCAGATAACAACGGAAAACATAGTGTCAAAAGAACTAATAATTGTGTAATCAAGAAAAAAAGCCGGTGGTTAAAAAGCAACTTAGGATAAAAAGCAATGCTTTCAAATATCTCGAAAACAAAGATAAGAAAGAAAGTATGCTTATGATCCTTGTAATCTATAATTGAGAACAACACACAGAACCCTCTATATATAGATCAACAGTTCAATTGGAGTAAAAAATTATTTTCGCAAAAAAACTTTATTATTTATCCCAAGTTAATCGTGCTTACGAATGTGATTTCAGGAAAATCTTTTGGATTTCTCTCAACCAAGTACACTGATCATTTGTCAAATTCAACTACCATCAATTAGAAAAATAATGTTTGTGTATTAGATTATAGCCTTAGCACTGCCACTTCAATCATTCACACTTCTATTCATATAGGGACATCACATGGCTTTTTACTTTGATATGGTTTCCTTCAATACCTATGGATGAACTTACATTTCAAAGAGATGCATAACTTGAAGATAGCAGCAGTTGGTAGTACAAACATTGCAATTGATGTACGGATTTCATATTATTTTAACAAGAAATAAGTTCATTTTTTAATATTATCATCATCGAACTCTTTTTACTATGTCTAGTTGATTTTACATAGCCATTACTAACATACCATATCAAGTTTATTTTACGTAGCCATTACTAACATACCAAGTTACCAATATGTAGTCACGTTCAGTGGATATTATACTGTTGGACAAACCTGGGCATGTCATAGGATGCTATAAGAGAGGGGCGGGGGCAAGATGATCATATTAGCTGGTCAATTGACAAATAAATATCATGTTTGCAAATTCCAGCCTACATGTAACATAATATTTTTTTGACACGCTGGATGCACCATGACTTCATTTCTCATTAATGGCAAATAGTGCAGAATTAAATAATTAAGCTTATTGTCCATGTAGAGAAATCAAGTTTCAACTATAGCATGAATAGCTTTTTCATAAAGGTACGAAGTTACAACTACAGATATAACTTTACAAGACCATTAACAATGGATAAAGATGATATTACATTCAAAGAAATTAATCAGCATTTAGGTTTTCTGTGAGGCCCACTTTTTCACAAAACAACAACTAAACTTCACAGAAACACGAGAAAATCTTCGGAACAATATTAGTTGAAAGAAGTTACCTCGATTTTCTCCTCTTTTGTACAATATTTGCCTCAACATAAGCTCGATCACGGAAATCTTTAGCTAAATATTCATCTCCACCTTTCATTAAGCCTGCTAAAACTGCCGCAGCATGTTCTCTTACCTAGACCAAAGATTAAGTCTTCCAGAATGAGGTAATTTAAATGCAGTAATTAGAACCACATCAGATTAAATGTAAATAGAAACCATCAACAATAGAAGAAATCACGAGAAAAGAAACAGAGAAATCCAGAACATGGTTTCCCTAAAATATGTGTTCATATAAATTTGTTCACATGAGGAACTACCTACAAAAAATAATTTTTTTAAGTGTACGCACTTTCTCCACAGGTAAGTCAAACAACCTCCCATTTGGTGAGGGGGGTTGGGTAGCTCAACTGGTTTGAGTAAGAGAAAAGGAGGTCCTGAGATCAAACTCGGACAAAGGAGAAAAACATTAATCTAACAAACTAACTACTAGCATTTGCTATTCAAAAAGAAAAAGAAAAAAAACCATTTAGTGTATGATCTTGCTTCATTCACAACCCAGTTCTTAAAAGTGGAAAGAGGTTCCAGGTTAATAGACAAGTAGGACCTATCAGGTGAAAACTTCTCAACAAGCTTAGGATTTTCTATATAGTACAGGTGTCTCATCCTAAATCACCCAAATTCCAAAATAAAGGGATAAAAACAACATAGTTTGCACTTCTATTTAAAGAGCGAGAGCTTGCCTCAACTTGGTTGTCTACAAGTAACTTCTCAACCGTTCTCCAAATTTCTTGTTTCTTTGAACTTGAGAGAATTAAAGTGTAAGATCCGTATATTTTATCTTATTTCTAAGTATTTTAGTCCTACTATTTTTATATTTAAATAATGTATTGAACTATTTTACTAGTATTATCATTGAACTCTAATATTTTGTCTTCACAAGTTGTTTAGTAGATAATGCTTTATCTTAATATTATTATTGTTAAATTGACGCTGAAATTCATTTATGGATACCATTTTATATTTCCTTCTTGTGTGTTTTATTTTGAGAAAAATAATTATTTA
>Ga0228710_1002526_pt1 | contig 28862 bp, 15 predicted proteins | sample MedpolnodulmetaG_FD_177995 | JGI IMG/M metagenome (GOLD analysis project Ga0228710, IMG submission 177995) | Root nodule microbial communities from Medicago polymorpha collected in Santa Monica, California, United States - pink nodules | ecosystem: Host-associated > Plants > Roots > Nodule... | reverse complement strand
CCACCAAAAGGTTGCACTCTAAACTTACAAAAACAAATTATTCATCAAATTCTCGCCCAACTTTAGAGGTATGAAATTCTTCTACTTTCTTTACATAATTTTCACGAAAATTCATAAAATCCTTGAAGATTGAAGGAAAATGTGAAGTGTGAGACAAATTTCTTAGGAAAAATGGGCCAGTTGAAATCAATATATGAAATTCTTCTACTTTCTTTACAGTTGAAATCAATATATGAAATTCTTCTACTTTCTTTACATAATTTTCACGAAAATTCATAAAATCCTTGAAGATTGAAGGAAAATGTGAAGTGTGAGACAAATTTCTTAGGCAAAATGGGCCAGTTGAAATCAATATTGTCGAAAATATGTTGTTTTAATCTTGACCATTGATAATGTGGACATCAATGGTCAAGATCACCACATTATTTCTTCAATTTTTTTCCTCAATTGAGACAACCCATTTCCTCGTATGCGTGTGTCAAAATTCAAATATTGTAAACAAAATATGCGGATCAAAATAAAGACAACTTTTTTATTTATTTTTTTTTTTACAAAAGACAACTTTTTTATGTGATAAGATATAAAATCATACAATTTTTAATATGCAATTTTATATTTTGGAGCTTAGATTAGTCATCAACTTAATTAGAGTTTCGGTCATATATTATTGGTTGTATCAATTAGTCAATAAATTTATCATATATTACTCCCTCTCTAACAAAATACAAATAGAAATTTGGCAGATTTCAGATGTAACAAATAAGCAAAAGTTGATCAATTGGGATTAAGGAGTTTCAGTCATATATTATTGGTTGTATCAATTAGTCAATAAATTTATCATATATTACTCCCTCTCTAACAAAATACAAATAGAAATTTGGCACATTTCAGATGTAACAAATAAGCAAAAGTTGATCAATTGGGATTAAGTTTAGTCGAAGAAGTCAGGAGTCACGCTCCTACAATGAGGCAAGCCAAAATTTGAATCCTCATTATAAAAGATTAGCGAAAAGACGAGTATTCATTGCCCGTCTTCCGCTCCTATTATAGCACTAACGTTTGAAAATTATGAGCGTTGTTTTTTTTTTATTAAATTTTTATTTTGATTAAAACTAAGAATATAAATGTTTGTTGCTTTCAAGTTATAATAAACCAAACTAACCATTATTATCTATTTCAATGACACCAACAATATAACCAAAAAATATAATCTAAATTCTTTTTTTTAATGATACCAACAAACAACAACCTTTGTTGTAGAAAAAGTTGTTTAATGGTATAATTGGGATAATGAAAAAGTAAGTATAAATATACTCATCTAGTTTGTTACACATTTTAAATGATAAAGGAAAAAAAAATATTCATATCATGTTTGTTACATTTTTTAAATATTTAAATTTATTCTTATATATTTGTTACATGTGTTATTTGTATTGAAAGTTGATGACATTTTTGGAAAGAGAAAAAGCCATCCCAAATGAGCTGAAAGAGGTTATTTTCTTTATATATAGTACAAATACCCACAAATTGGTAGGAAAAAAAACAAAAATGGTTTCTTTAAATGAGGTGAAATGATATTTATTAAACAATTTTATGATAATTTTTGGGACAACTTTTCATCTCTTTCATTCTCATTGTATTCCTACTCTTTCTCTATTGCTTTGATTTTCATGTCAATATCTACATTTTTCTTATATTTTTTGTCGTCCCATAGGTTGTCCAAAAAGTGATTAATTTACCCTTAAATGAGATATATGAAAGTAATGTAATTAATGGGTCATACTAATATTTACTCTAAAAGAAAATGTTAAAGATTTCATAAATAATAAATATTTATTGAAAAAAATTAATTTTGAACCATTAGCAAAATAAATTGCCACAATGTCAAATAGATGACTTCTATTTTTAGTGTACTATGAAATGTCCCATTTTCCATAAATAATTATCCTTATATGTGTGTAGGTGATTAATTTTGTTATGGAGGAATTATACTTTACAAGTTTAATACAAGTTCTAATATTGATAACATTGGTGCAAGTTATATTACGATGCACTCTATAGTTCAGCGGGAATATCTCTTATTTTGCTTAATCATTCTAGTACCAAGAACCAAAATCAATGTATGTTGAAATATTTTTGTAGAATAACAAGTTTTACCCTCAATTATGTTATTTGGTGAGCAACCAGCTTAGGGTAATAATAGATTTTTCATAACATCTTCCCTTCCTATATTAAGAGAGATTGAATTGCATATATGAATATAAAATGTGTTTCTTGATGAACATACAACTTGAATTTATTTCCAACAGCTGGCAGATATTGGAGAGCGTGCATGTAGCTTTTTACTATGAAAGTTGGCAGAATAGGGAAGCGTATAATTATGATGCAGAGGTGCAGTAGACAGTAGTGATGCTTATCACAAATGTGTGTGTGCACAGTGCACACACTCTCACTCCAGCTCAATGCCTCAATCTAGTAAACAACAATTGTTCATGTCAGATCAAAAGAACCTAAAGAAGATTAAAGAGGAATATTATAATAGCATTTCGAATCTAGTAAACTCAGAATGTATTAAATTATTCAGTGTCTTCATATATTACATTTCTATAAAAAGGAACCCTTCAGTCATGCTCTAAGCATTCATCTTACCCATCCATTAAAATCAATAATGGCTTCTTTTGCAACTCTTTTCTCCCTCCTCACAATAGCCATTCTCTCATTTTCTTGTTCATCACAATTCATCTTACCCATCGAAAAAGACCCATTAACTAATCTTTTCTCGACCTCAGTTGGCATAGGAACACCTCAACAAAATTTCAATCTAGTGATTGATCTTGGAGGACCAATCATATGGTATGACTGCAACAAAAACTATAACTCTTCAACCTACAATCCCATCTCTTGTGACTCCAAAATTTGCCCTAAATTTACTGGATGCACTGGCTGCTTTGGCCCTTTCAAACCAGGTTGCTCAAACAACACTTGTGGTGCTAACATAATTAACCCATTAGTTGATGCTATTTTTGTAGGTAACACTGGCAATGACGTGTTGTTCATATCACACTCTAAAGTCTCTAGCTTACTTTCTGGATGCACTGAATCAGAAGTGTTTACAGGTGATGATGTTCCTCTTAAAAACTTACCAAAAACTAGTAAAGGGATATTAGGCCTTGCAAGAACAAAACTTTCACTACCAAAACAGCTTTCATCATCTTCTTCTCATAAGCTTCCTAACAAGTTTGCTCTTTGTTTACCATCTTCAAACAAGAAAGGACTTGGTAGCCTCTTCATTGGTGGGATACCCCAACAAAGTTCTTTTTTCAAGTTTCAACTCACTAAAATTCCTCTTGTTATTAACCCCTTTAGCACTGCTCCAATATTTACTAAAGGTGATGCTTCTTATGAATATTTCATTGATGTGAAATCAATTAAAGTTGGTGGTGAAATTCTTAACTTTAAGTCTTCCCTTTTGTCCATTGACAATAAGGGAAATGGTGGGACAAAAATTAGCACCATGAAATCTTTCTCAGTGTTGCATAGTTCAATTTATAGTACTCTTGTTAGAGATTTTGTGAAGAAGGCTTCTGATAAAAAAATAAAGAAAGTGGCATCAGTGGCCCCATTTGAAGCATGTTTTGATTTTAGCACCATTGGTAGGACTATTACTGGATTGGATGTGCCAACTATTGATTTGGTGCTACAAGGGGGTGTGGAGTGGAGAATATATGGTGGAAATTCAATGGTGTTGGTGAATAAAAATGTTGCATGTCTTGGATTTGTGGATGGTGGTAAAAGGCCAACAACATCAGTTGTTATTGGTGGGCACCAATTGGAGGACAATCTATTGGAGTTTGATTTGGTTTCTTCTAAATTAGGATTCAGCTCTTCCCTGCTTCTTCATAATGCAAGATGTTCTAATTCATAAGCTAATTTCTTTCTTATTTTAATTTAGTGAGATTTTGAGTTTAATTAACTTTTGTTCTTTCCATTTCAATTGAGTTAGATCTATGGTTGTAACTTTTTCCTTTCTCTTCCTGTCTGAATTTAATATACTAGAAAATGTCACTTACTATTGGCTGAGAATTAATGAAGTGCATCCATTTTCGCTTAATTTGTGTATGATGCTAGTTCAAAGAGAATTCACTCTATTTCAAGGCTGGGATTACTAAAAGAATTTTTAGGATTAATGGTGAAAAAATCACCCAATAAAATTTGTCGCCAATATCATCGGCGGATGAACTCACTTAGATTGATTTGGTGGTGTTGGCTTGAAAAAATAATATTAAATATACTAAAACATAAAATATTTTAGAATATAGTTGAAGTTTTAAAATATAAAAAAAAAATTAGCAGGATCGAGTATCAAACATGAATGTAGTGTCACGGCTTCCCCTCCTCAAATTTTATGCAACTTAGAGTCTCAATGCAAGAAAATATGGGACAATGTGTCTATGATTCACAAACCGTGGGTGAGAGAATAAATTAGAGAGGATAAAAGTGTGGTATTGAATAATTAAATGATGAACAGCTGTATATTAATGAACTAAGTAGCACAAGAGTCCAGGCCTCCGAACTAGTATGTTATAAAAACAACTTGGTGATATACTTGCTAAGAATTATGGAATATTGGATCATTGATTGATTGAACTATTGGATTACTAATTGAATCTCATATTTGAACAAGATAAAATCAAATAACTCAACGGTATACTTTGGTGTCTATATTTTATAAAAAATAGTAAAAAAAATTTAAACTACCATATAGAATAATTAATGGTGGAAACGCTTGGCATTTGTTTGTGACATGCATTCACATGCCTAGTGGCCATTGAAACTTGGAGAGTGGGAGATGATAGAACCTCATATTATGATTGTTGTTGGTATTTGTTGATTTATTTTTCACTGTTGCAAACAACTGAATTTATGTCAATAAAAAAATCATTTCACTCTTATTAAACAATAAAAAAATCATTTCACTTTTCATTCATTTCCTAGCTCTTTTTAGATTTGATTGGGAGGGTAATGATGGAAGAATATATTTGTGCTGGAGGAAGAGTGATATTAAATGGTAGGGTTAATTCTTAAAAAAAATTGATAGGGTTAATAGCTCTTTTGTTCCTTGTTATATTGCACGAATTTGGTTTTGGTCTCTATTGAACACAATTAAATTTTGTCCCTGTAATATCATATTCTTCATTTTAGATCCCTCATTAACCTATGTCAGCAGAAGAAAAAACATTGTTTTCCTCGTATATTCATCATGTTTATCACAAGCCTAAAATTCTTCAACCCATATGTCTCACTCCTTCAACAAAATTTTAAATTCGAAAAAATGCGATATTGATTGCTGAAGAAATTTGTTCTATGCTGGCAAAGAATAAGCAGTTGGAGTAGCGAGTGTTTATCTAAAGCAGGGAGGGAAATCATGATCAAGTCTGTCCTTCAAGCTATTCCTTCATATGTTATGAGTATCTCCAGATTGCCAAATACATTGTTGGATGAGATTGAAAAGATGATGAATGCATTCTGGTGGGGACATTGAGGTGCAAGTAACACATGTTTGCATTGTTTATCCTGGGAAAAGTTATCAGTGCACAAAAATCATGAAGGTATGGGCTTCAAAGATTTGGCAGCCTTTAATGTTGCAATGCTTGGAAAACAGGGTTGGAAGTTACAAACTGATTCAGATAGTTTAGCTTCACGAATCTTCAAATCCAGGTATTACCCGAAGAGCAGTTATTTGAATTCGAAATAAGGCCATAACCCAAGCTTTGTGTGGCGCAGTATCCATAGTGTAAAGGTGGTTGTCAGGCAAGGTGCTCGTTGGAAATTTGGTTTTGGGTTTCATATACCTATTATTGGCGAGCCTTTGATAGGGACAGGGTCGAGTATACCTCTTGTTGGCCCCGTTGCAATGGACCTCCAAAATTACTTTGTGGGGCATTTGATTGATCAGAGTTCTAGGGTCTGTAATGAACATCTAATACGGAAATTATTTCTAGCAGAAACAACTCAAAGTATTTTGAATACTTCTATATATCCACAAGTACATACCGATAGTTTGCTTTGGAAGGCCGAGAAGAATGGTTATTACTCATTCAAAAGTGCCTACCGTATATGTATTGAAGACATTCCAAACAATGCTCATCTGCGGAAATCAGGGTATTGAAGTGGTATATGGAGATTGAAAGTACCCCCAAGAGTGAAGAATTAAGTGTGGAGAGTGTGTAGAGATTGCTTCCTTGCAAGGGTAATGTTGATAAGCAGAGGAGTCAACTGTCCATCAGCTTACGTGGTATGATCCACATGAGGATAGCTGCCACATTTTTTTTCATTGCAAGACCGCCATAGATGCTTGGAATGCTGCAAATGTCTGGCATTTGATTACACCTTTCATGAATCAGTATGATAATGCGTCAGACATTATATTTAACCTATTGCAAAAGTTTCCAGCAAGTCAAGTGGAGAGTATTGTTACAATAATGTGGAGTATCTGGAAATCTCGCAATCTAAAGTTGTGGCAACAGGTATCAGAGTCGACAGTTACAATTCTGGAAAGAGCAAAGCATCTCCTAGAAGGTTGGAGGAAAGCTAACCGAAAGAAGGGTCTTTCAGGTCAGGTTCACTCACCTTCAAGCACAGGTCCTCAAACTCATGATGGTAAGAATACAAACAACATGCACGGTAACGCCTGATGGAGGAAACCAAGGAGTGGTAGACTCAAATGAAATGTTGATGCCTCTTTTTCTACATCTAATAATTAAGTAGGTATATGCATGTGTATTCACGATTCAGAAGGAAACCATATTCGTTCAAAGACCATGTGGTTTTCACCACCGTGTCCAGTTGACATTGGAGAAGCTTTGGACTTTATCATGCAATTCGGTGGATCAATGGACCTCAGCTCCCTAATGTTGATTTTGAGGTAGATTTGAAAACAGTAGCTGATTATTTTACAAAGGCAGAGGAGACAACACTGAATTTGGATCCATTATGGATAATAACATCCAGTTTTGTAATATCTTTTTAACAAACTCTCATGTCGAGTTTATTAGGAGGCAAGCAAATAAGGTTTGCTCATGAGTTAGCTAAGGCAACCATATTATTTCCTAGCTTCCACATCTTTGATGAAATTCCAGCATGTATTATTGATTTAATTTTTAATGAAATGATATAAGTTATTTTCCCAAAAAAAAGAAATTTGTTCTATTCATTAATTTTGGAGAGAGTTTTTTTATTTTATTTTATGGATCTTCGTTATTCATATTTTTCAAAAGATCATGGGATTTTTCAACCATTTTATATCTCTTTTATGGTATACAATGAAGTTCCTTCACAACTTCTTTGAATATATCCAAAGTTTCAAATTCCATTCCTAACTCCAAGTGAACCTGACAAAATTTGCATTTGAATTAAACTGAGGGAAAACTTGTCTTCTATTTCCATCATCTTCATCATCGGTACTAATAGGGCTCCTTAGTTCTTCATAATGGTAACTGTAATTGTCGTTTGGAAAATCATTCTCAGCAACATTCTCTTCCACATTAATACCCATGATTTGTTAGGGACCTTAGTGACAATAACACTACAAGAAAAGTATTGAACTGGGACAGAAAAATATTCCGTCGCAAATAAATTCATCTGGGACGGAATTTGCGACACTTTTTTGTCCCTAAAACACATTTTAAAATTTAATCATTTGATTGGGACGGAACTTGAATTCCGTCACAAATTTGAGACGGATATGCATTTTCCATCACTTTTTTTGGGATGAAAATGACTATTCCGTCTCATACTTGACCAAAATTTAGTAAAAGGGACACGTGGGAATATTCGCGCCTTTATTTGGGACGGAATTTTAATGTATTTTTATCCCAAATTGGAAAAATTTTAGCGGGATAGTTGGCGCCTTTGGCTGGAACGGAATTTTTATAATTTTTCCGACGCAACCTAGTAGAGTATTATGAATTTAATTTTTAATTTTTTTTGACAAGTTATTTAGATTTTTATTATCATTAACAGAAATAATTGTTTTTTGAACTATATAAGAGAATATAATTTCTTCTAGGCAATTTATAGTATATTTAAAATATATTAAATTGTTATATACAACAATAAAAAAATAATATACTATTTTTTATAAAAATAAACTTATATATAAAACCAATAGTATAAGACAAAAAAACTATTTATATAAAACAAGAAAATAAAAACTTACATATAAAACAAGTTTAAGCTTATACCAAAAAAAAAACAAGTTTAATCTATCAAATGATAGGAAAAAGGGAAAACTAATAAATAAATAAATAAAAAGTGTAAATGATTTAATTAAAAAAGAAGTGAAAATTGAAAAGGGGGAAAGAAAGAAGCTTTACGGTGCCCTAAATCCCCTTTCTCACTCTCACTCTCCAATCTTTCCAATGTGTCCAATCACCATGGTAGAAAGGCTCACGGAAATCTCACCTCTCGCCATCTCTTTCCCTTAATCTCACCGTCTCCCTATCGTCATCATCAACCTCACCTCTCGCCATCTCTTTGCTTCTCGTTCATCGTCATCATCAACCTCGTTGCTGACCTCATCTCACCGTCTCCCTCTCGTCATCTCGCCGTCAGTGTTGTCTATCTTCGGTATGTTACTTCTAATACCTTTGTTTTGGGTCTCTGCTCTTTTTCCCTCTGAATCCTATGTTAAAAATTTGCTAATTTTATTTATTTGTAAGCTTTCAGCTTTAATAATTTTTTAAAAAATTATTTTTTCTCTATTATCTTTGATATGTCACTGTTTTTTGTGTTATTCTTGAGATGGGTTTGGTTCTGTCAGATTTGTGGTTTTACTGTTGTTGTTGTTGTAGTAGTGTTATGTGTTTTTTAGTGCTATGTGATGTATAAATTGTTGTAGTAGTGTTATGTGTTGTTACCCTTTGGTTGTGTGTGAGAATATTACATAAACCCATATGCATAAAACACAACCAGTTTTACTATGCTTCTGTTTTATATACTGGTGTGTGTTTTGTGCTTAAATTTTTTGTATCTTAACGCTAATGTTGTCAAAACAAATATCATTCGGAAATGTCTTTTATTTTTTAGGATATCTTGATTATTAAACATAAGTTATGTATGTATATGATGTTTAGGCAATGGATGTGCCTGCAAATAGAGAATGAATGTATAAAAGGTCTTACTTAATGGAGTGGGGCTTGAAAATATCTTTTATGAGGGTGTTGAATCTTTTATTTCACATGCTTGTAAGTTTGATCTATTTAAGAATGAAGGAACAATTCGATGTCCGTGTGTGATATGTAATTGTAGACAAATAAGAACTCCAAATGAAGTGGAGGATCACTTATATAAGAAAGGGTTTAGGGAAAATTATTTTTATTGGACGTGTCATGGGGAGAAAAGACCGGCATCAATAAATATAACATGCCCTCCACCACCAACTGATCGACAAAATGGTTGTGTAGAAAAAGTAAGCTCATACAAAGCGATGATAATGGATGTGGCAGGTCCAAGTTTTGCTCAATGTCAACAACAAAATATGGACGAGTCACCTAATGAACAGACCCAAAAGTTGTTTAATCTTTTGGCTGCAACACAATCCCCTTTGTTTGAAGGTTGTACTAGTCACACAGAGTTGTCTGCCACGTTACAATTGCTTACAATTAAGGCTGAACATAATTTATCTCAAGAGGCTTATAATAAAATTGTAGATTTTTGCAGAGGAACTTGGCCTTCTAATAATTGTATGCCCCCAGATTATTATAGAACAAAGAAGTTGGTTAAAAGTTTGGGTTTGAGTTATGAAAAAATTGATTGTTGTGTGAATGGATGCATGTTGTTTTACAAACATGATATTAACGAGAAAGTTTGTAGAATTTTTGAACAAGAGCGATATACATTGAAGAAAACTAGAGGTAGTAAGGTAAAGCAGGTGCCAAGGAAATGAATGTGGTACTTGCCTCTTGCACCAAGGTTACAAAGATTGTATTCTTCTCCAGCTACTGCTAGGAATATGAAATGGCATTTTGAAAATGTTCCGGAGAAAGGTGTCTTAATTCACCCATCTGACAGAGAGGCATGGAAACATTTTGATCGGACATATCCCAACTTTGCTGCTGAACCACGGAATGTCCGACTCGGTTTATGTTCCGATGGATTTAGCCCATTTAATATGTCAGGCAGGCCTTATTCATGTTGGCCTGTAATTGTAACCCCTTACAACTTGCCTCCTTCTATGTGCATGAAAGAAGAGTATATGTTTCTAACAATTATCATTCCTGGGCGTAAGAATCCAAAGGAAAAATAGATGTCTTCTTGCAACCATTGATTGATGAGCTTAAATTACTATGGGATACAGGTGTAACAACATATGATGCCTCGTCAACGGAAAATTTTCCAAATGAAAGCAACATTGATGTGGACTATCAATGATTTTCCAGCTTATGGTATGTTGTCAGGTTGGTCTACTGCAGGTAGATTATCTTGTCCTATTTGTATGGAATAATCGCATGCTTATATTCTTAACAATGGTGGTAAGGTGCCATTTTTCGGTTGTCATCGACAATTTTTGCCGATGGACCACCCATATAGAAGGAATAAGAATAACTTTAAGAAAAATGAACAGGAAACTAAACCTCCCCCTTAAATTTTTGCTGGTGATTAGATTTGGGAACACGTATCCAAGATGCCTAAAGTTCCTGAAGGTGAAGCTGGAAGACATGCTGATTATGGACATAAATACCATTGGAACAAACAAAGCATATTTTGGGATTTGCCATATTGGCGAACAAACCTCATTCGACACAATTTAGATGTCATGCATATTGAGAAAAATGTTAAGCGTCGAGAATTGGAGCTTGTTGACTTGGGAAATGGGAAATTCAAAAAACCTAAAGCGCCGTACACTTTAAGTGCATCTCAAAGAAGAGCTGTGTGTGAGTGGGTTTCACAATTGAAACTTCCAGATGGTTATGTTTCAAACATTCGAAAATGTGTGGACTTGAATACATGTAAGTTACAAGGGATGAAGAGTCATGACTCTCACATATTCATGGAGAGGCTGCTTCCTACTGCATTTAGCTCATTGCCCGGGTATACAATGAAGTTACAAGGGATGAATAGTTGAAATTTTTAAATTGTCATATAAAGGAACCACTTTTACATACAAATCTTAAAATTTCACCACATACAATTAACCCCAATTGATTAAAGAAATAAGAATAACCCTAATTAATTAGAGAAAGAAGAATAAAGTTAATATGTAACGATTTTTGTGTATGGCAGATCCCAATCTGCACCTAATCTAAGATCAGTCACACTGACCAGGTATGTCAAACTCTCTAGGGCATGAAGGCATTATAATATGCGATACTTATGAAAATTTAATAGATCTCAAATCATATATGAATAAAAGACTTGCATTAACATAATCCAACAAATAAATAGTGGTTGATCTTAGATACCTAATCAAAAGGTGTTTAGTTACTCATGGTAACAAAAGATATAATACAAAAGAAATAAAATATACTCTAACAACAAAGGTTGAGGAGAGATTCCTCCTTGATGCTCCTAGCGCTTGCCTTCATGTTGAACCGCCAAGTTTTGAATGAATATCAAAAGATATAATACAAAAGAAATAAAATATACTCGAACAACAAAGGTTGAGGAGAGACTCCTCCTTGATGCTCCTAGCGCTTGCCTTCCTGTTGAACCGCAATTTTGAATGAATATTTGTGAATGGAAGAAGTTGTATTTATAGATATATTTTCTACTGGGTTTGGGCTAGAAAACTGGGACTTTTCCCCAAACACGTAGAAAAAATACAGCAAACCGTTGTATTTTTTCAGCACAACACGTGCGCCATGTGTCAGGTTAGGTGTGTGGCAGCTAACAAAGAGCAAAATTCTCATTGTCCCATGTACCTGGGCAACATGAGACACACGCGAGGCGTGTGGCTCCAACCTCTCGTGCTTATTTTGCTTTTTTCTTCGTTTTTTTGAGTGTTTTCTTTCTCCAATGTGGTCTTCGAATTTTAGGATTGAATTCCCGCAACTTGTAACATCTTCAAATCCTCCAATATGGGTGCCCAAGTTTCATGGGGAGCTAAGTGCCAACATCAACAACATTGAGTTGACATTGTCAAAAAGGGGGAGAATGAAACTGTCATTTACTACAAGAAATCTAGAAATTTGCCAGGGACGGATTCATTTTCATATGATTTAATTTAAATAAAATTTGATATTATATCGATGTAATTTGATTCATTTTCATATATATTAATATTATAGAGTACAATAATAATTTATAAGGAAATGTTAAGAGTTATGAAATCTAAAATAGAAATATTATATTATCTTGAATAATGGTAAGAAAGTGTATATTCAACATTTTGGATGTTTGAAAAGGGTTGTTTTCAATACAAAATTTCTACTTTTTACATTCTTATCAAATTTAATTAGAGCATTTGTTACATAATCCTAATTTATGTCGCAATACAAACTTATTTCCATATGTGATGTGAAATTTATAATAAATAAAGACCCGTCAAAAGATAATAATAATTAAAGACTCATACATGTGCATATTAAATATCATAAAACATACAGACCAAAAAATAATAATATTTTAAAACATTTAAAAACCTACTTGACCCTTTAGACAAAAAAACAAAACTACTTGACCCTTTTTGGGACTAAAATAACCAACCTACGTATACTTGTCTAATTTTTTTTTTGGGTACAAAGTATACTTGTCTAATTTAAAATGGAACATGCCTTTTCTCCTCATCACAAGGAATCTAGTAAGAAAGATAACCTAATTCCAATAAAAGCAAACCAAATATTAAATGACCATTGATTAATAGGATATGATCAATTTTCAAATGATTAATTATGACTATTTCAAATTATGTAAATTAGAAAAGCTTCCTTGTTTGCAGAATTATTATCTTTTAAACCAATCGAGTTGTGTCTAGTAGAATATGTTAGTCATTCGGTGACATTTAACATGGAAAAGGCTAAAAGTTTCTCATCATAGGAAAGTTAATATTAGCCATCAAATCAAATAAAGCACACAATCTTATCATACACAACATTAGTTTTTTTTCATTATCTTCCACCACCATCTCTCCTTCAATATCATATCATCATTCAACTTAGAGTATACAATTCCAGAAATTAAAAGCTTAAAAATTCTTTTCATAGTTAATCCAGAAATCAAATTAAACTCTTCAACAACCTACAGATCGGAAAAAATCTTTATCAAAGACGTATGCTGTTAAAGTTTCCAATCGAAAAAAGAAACACCAACATCCATCCTCACACATCTTCCTTTCAAATTCATCACTCCAAATTTCTCACACATTCAATTTCTTCAACTCCCATAACAAATCAAATTAACTTGTATTACCTTCTTCTATTATAGGATTCCAGTGAGAATAATAAAATCAAATTAAAGATAAAATAATAAGAAGATTGAGTTATGAGAAACATGAGTAGTAAAATATAAAATTGGGGTTTTGTCACAAGGAGAGTGGCGAAGAATAAGAACCGAAGAAAAGAGTTTGGTAATTCATATGTCAATTAGAGAGAGAAAAAATTGAGACATGGTTGCCGTGAAGGTGGTGGGTATGAAAGAGAGAGATGGTGGTGGAAGATAATGGCAAAAAATATAGTGTTGAGTGTGTATGATAAGATTGTGTTCTTTATTTGATCTGATGACTAATATTAACTTTCCCATGATGAGAAACTTTTAGCCTTTTCCATGTTAAATGTCACCTAGTCACTCAGTCTTATCATGCGACGAATTACTAGTTCAAAACCAAACGGAGGTGCTCACTTCTATAAGATTAGGGAGAAGGAAAAAAACCTCTTTATTTATTGTACCACGATGTTATTGGAACACAAAATTGGGATATAATACCAATTTTTTTGCCAAACTTTTTTCTTACTTTTTTTTTTTAAAAAAAAAGCTTTCTTTTTTACTATAGAAGAGGATTTTTAGAACATCAAAATTTAGTTGTCATTTTTAGCAAAATAAATAAATAAATTAGTTGTCGTTAACCTATTACTACTTCATTAACCACAAAAAATTATGTTGTTAACTACTTTTGAAATCTATGTACTTAATGCAATTTTTGAAACTATATAAAATAAACGTCTCGCATATTTATGGTTAATGTAGTCAAAGGATTAATAAAAATTTTGTTTCAAAAATGGTTGACAGCGTACATTTTTTTAGTTAATGCAATAATAAAATTGGTGAATGACATAACTTAAAATCTGTGTTACAAAAATTACCCCTTAATTTTTTTTGTTAACAAACAAAAATTATATATATAAACACTGACAAGCAATCTCCTCAGCACAACACGTACAAAAAAGACCACTTAAAAATTTACAATGTTAGAGCCTAGATACAGAAACAAATTAGCCTATGCCCAAGCACAAGAGCAGGTTCGACCACCACAAATAGTTCAATGAATTTGTGCCCTATTAAACAAATATTTGTTTTTATAATAAGGATCGAAGAAAGTATAGTATTTTTTTTTGAAGGAGAGAGTATAGTATTAAAAGCTTATAGATTTATATTTTTAATACAAAATTTATGTTTTAGTTTATTTTATAACTCCTTAGCATTTGTTCTTAGAAAGTTAGCATGACCTTAATTTTAATAACAAAATGCATATTGTTAAATTAGCAAGTAGCAATGATGAATTAGTTTAATTGATAAGAGATTTGAATCTTTTTAAATAAATGGTAAGGGGTTCAATCCCCAACTGTTAAATATAGAAAAAAAAATTAAATAAATAAATAAGCACAAGTAGCAACTCTATTATAGCTTATCCAGTTAATGAGCATCTGAGTTTTATAATATTGACTGTAATGATGGTCATTGTATATAATTTTTTTTTGACACAATTGTATATATCAAAGATGAGCACATTCCGTGAAGATCATACCAAAATTAGAAACCAAAATAATTTCATTAAAGTAATAATACTGTAAGCAACAGTTGCTCATTCCAGATCATACCAAACTTCAGAGAAGATTAAAGAGAAATATTATATATACCAGTACAAATATAGTCAATAAAAAATATTAAATAATTTATCAGATTAATATACATTTTCTTCACATATACATAAAAGGTGCTAATATCTTCCTTTGTGTAACTAACCCCCGAACCCTAAATCTTTCAATATGGGTAGTTTGAACTTTTTTCCCCTTTTCTTAAAAAAAAATTAAATGTTCAGTCGTGAAATAAATTAGTGAGTCAAAAGCTAATCAAATAGTCTTGATCTCCAAAAAATGACGCTACATGTTCTTTTTTGAACCGGGTGGAATCCTCTATTTATATAGAGATTTTGTAACTGAATTTAGTTATTGGAGCCAATTGATCAAAAGAAACCAACCCACACAATTAGAGGAAACAAACTAATTGGGTATGAATGGAGGAAAGATATGAAGCATAGTTGGATTCTTAATCTTATCACAACCAACATAATCTAAAATTATGGGAAGTGATATGCACGAATAAAAAATAATAATTACTATTATTCATATTATTATCAGCTATTTGAAAATTAAATATCATAATAAATACTATTAGAGATCGGGTTAGAATAACGGATAAGTATTTGAGATTCAAAGACAGGGACGGAGAAAGTAATACCCATTCCAGTGCCACTGTCATGCCAGGGACATATTCTTTCGGTGTGTGAGATTGGTGATTGGTAGCTTCCTGGCAGTGCTTCTCTATGGAGGGGTTCTTCTAATTTCTTTGACATTGTTTGGTTTTGGCTTGGGGACTAGTGGACGGTTCTTCCCCCTTGTTGTGCTTTTTTGGGGTTACTGGTTTTGAAAATTTTGTGGTTTCTTTTGCTTGTTGTTTTTCTCATTTCTATTTGTTTTTATTTTGTCAGATTTTGTATAATATTGTTGGTATTCATGAATAGGTGGAAAATAGAGTAGATTTGATATGTTGTTTGGTATAAGAGAGATAGAAAAGAAAAGAATGAGAAAGAAGTGTTGATTGTTTTTAAAAGTACAAATATACCCCTAAACCAAAAAAACTTATAACATTAATTTCATTTTTAATTTGTTCTCTATTAATTATGAAGTCCTTCACTGTGTTGCATAGTTCCATATTGAAACCACTTGTTAGAGATTTTAATAAGAAGGCTTCTGATAAGAAATAAAGAAAGTGGCACCATTTGAAACATGTTTTGATTTGAGCACTATCGGTAGGACTAATACTGGATTGGATGTGCCTACTATTGGTTTGGTTTTGCAAGGGGATGTGGAGTGGACAATTTTTGGTGGAAATTCAATGGTTTTGGTGAGTAAAAATGTTGCATGTCTTGGATTTGTGGATGGTGGTAAAGAGCCAAGAACAGCTGTTGTGATTGGTGGACACCAATTGGAGGACAATCTGTTGGAGTTTGATTTGGTTTCTTCTAAATTAGGATTCAGCTCTTCCTTGCTCCTTCAAAATGGAAGTTGTTCCAGATCAGATGTCAGTGAAAATCTCATTGCAATCGAGTGAGATTATTGTGAGTTTAAAGTAACTTTTGTTGTTTCCCTTTTAATCGAGTAAGATAAGACAGTCATTTGTAACTTTGTTCCCTTTCTTTTCTCTCTATGATTGTAACTTATGTATTGTTGACTACAAATCAATGAAATTGCGTGCATTTTTTGTGTAAATATTGATGCGAAGTTGGAAGGAAATTAAAAGGTTGGAAGATTAAAAACACTGATTTAAGAGATTTTTGTTTTGTTTGAGGGAACCATTTTAAGAGATTTGTTGATGTTGTGTGAATTCAAAAAATTGAATGCGGAGGTATGGAATAGAAGTATAGAACACGTATTAGTAATGTTTATTTTTTTTTTGAAGGATAGTAATGTTTATTTTTAAATAGCCAATAATTATAAAAATAAAATAAAATTCTTTTACTCCTGTATATCACTTTTCATAATTTTAGCATATTTGGTTGTGATAGGATTGAGAATCCAACTGAGTTTCTTATTTTTTTCTCCATTCGTATCCAATTAGTCTGTTTCCTTTTCTTTGTTGTTAGTTTCTTTATTATCTTATCTACAAGAGTCTGAACTGATCAAATTGTTGCCGCAATTTTAGCTTAATCCAGTTATGAAATCTCTGTATAAATAAAGGACTCTGGTCACTTCAAAAGATACACAAAAAAGTTCTATTGAATTACCGAGAACTCTTTCTCTCTTCTCCCTCTTTATGCTCGATGCATTTCCGAACAAATTCCCCCCTCTTCTTTTCTGTCCTTTATAAATTAGGAGTGTTCTTAATACCATAGTACCTTTTGAGGTATATTGTCCCTTCATGATTAAGAATGATCATAAGAGCATAGTCGCTTTAGTCATTTGTGTCACTTCAAAGTAAAGAGTGTTTTTAAGATCATAGTCCCTTTTGAGGAATAATGTCACTTTGTAATTAATAAAATTTTAAGAGTATAGTCCCTTTAGATATTTTCTACCCTTGGAGATGTTAAAGGTTACATTGGTGGTAACACCATATTTGAGTGGTCGCAAATCACAATACCATGTTTGGAGAAGTTAGAGGTTAGAAAGGTGGTAGCACCATATTTGAGTAGTCACAATATCATAGGAGAGTGGACATAGTATCTCATTTAAGTGGTTTCAATATTAAATTTAAGTGGTCTTAGTACCATATTGGAGAAGTAATTCTAGAGCGGACCCAACAATGTTGTAAGACTTTGGGACAGTTGTAGTTGGACTATTTTATTCTAGAGGTGATGTGGTTGATATATATAGTCTGTTTGCATAATCTTTAGGCAATAATATGAAACGTTTTTAAGAGATCAACTAGTTGTGACTCAACTCAATAATAATTCCGGTGGCTGAAAAAATCTTTTTCAAAATAGACTTGGAAATGCAAACATTCAACATGTTGGGTTTAGGCAACTTAGGTCTTAATGTTTCAAGTTTTGTTTGGTGGCCGAATGCACCTAAAAATATTAGAAGAGATGTAAATACAAACATGTTGGGTTTGCCCAATTTATGGTTTGTTACTTTGTTACCATCTCAAAAGGTTAGGGTTATATCCCACTTTTCTCTTTTGTATGTCTTTCTTTGTTTTTAATGATATTGGGCAGTGTGCTTTGCATTACTCTTACTTAAAAATAGAAAAAGAGTAGAAGTTAGTTTTATTAATTTTTTGTGAAAAAAATTAATACATCCCTCCTTAAATATAATTAAGGTCGTCTTAAAAAAAATCTTCATTCATTTTTCTATTTAGTTATTTATGTATCGATATACCTTTAATTATTTTCCATTCTTTTTGGTATAGCCTTCGTCATGCATCAAAATATGTATGCCGCCAGCAGTATAATGTCACGGTATTGCGTCTTCTTTGACGTCATTGATATATGCATAAAAAACACCACAAATAAAAAATATATGCATAAAAAAAAGGCATTCCTTCGATAAAGACAGACAGCTATGAAAAATGATGCACAAGGCCGCTCCTTGGCATGCGCAAGGAGGTCTACGGTGTCGAGCCTTCAATTTATGGGGCCTCAATTATTTGTAGGGGTATGAGTATAATTGTTGAGATGTAGGATAATATTTTCTTTTGTTATGTAGGTCTAAATCAAACGCTTATTATTTAACATAAAGAGTAAATGAACAAGTTAGGTCAAATACACACATCTATCAACAACAAAAATTCAACAAAACAAATTAAAATCAAAAGAATACTTATTGTTAATTTGCAATTGTTTAAAGTATCATTAATTATTTTTATTAGGGGCCATTTTTAATATTAGAGCCGAGCATCCAAATTTATTGGAACCGCCCTGATGATGCACATGTTAAAGACATAACAAAATATAATTTAAAGTGGAATAAAAAAAATTAAAGCAAGAATGCTCAATAAATAACATATCATTAGGCTGTTTTCCAACAAAAAAGAAAATAGTACAAGACCAATGTCTATTATTGTATTTTTTTTTAAATAATCCATATTGAAAACTTTAATTCCAAACTAGCCTACATAGAATAAAATTGCCAAAATACTATACTTTTCGGTTTGCATATTGGACCTTGCAAGTTAGGGTACCTCGCATGTCAAATAATACATATGTTTTTTTTTTGTCTAGTAGTCTAGTGGCTGGAGCTCACACAATTAAAATATGGAGAAGAGGGGTGTCCGGAGTTCGAACCCCGGCCTCTGCATAAATTATGCAATGTCCCTACCAATTGAGCTAAGCTCACAAGGACAATACATATGCTTTCTACTATGCAACTAAGTGTCTTTTCACATGTTTTAGATTTAATTTGGTACAAGGAGGCTCCATTCTGACCATTCATGGTATCTTTATTTATTTGGCGTTTTTCACGTGATCGGTTTCTTATCAAGGACACCTTGTTTAGATGAGGTATCATCAATCATGATCGCAGTTTTGTGTAAGTGGTTGTAGAGCCTTTGAATCGACAAATCATCTGTTTTTTTTTTTATGTAATGTTTTTAGTGCTATTTGGCACATTCATTCGTCGTTGGATTGGGATTTTTCGGTCAACCCTTTTGGTATTTCAGACCATTTTGTTCTGTTTGGTCATTTAACACACGTTTCTAAAGTTCCGCGATCTATCTCGCAAGTCATTTAGTTCTTTTGTTTTTGTGTAGTTTGGAAAGAGAGGAACAACAAAATTTTAAATTCAGCAACTCTTGTTTGAATCACACGTTTCTAATATTGTGTTTGGGTATCATAGCTAGTGACTTGCCCCTCTCTTTTGTTTGAGCATTGTTTAATTGCTCTATGTTATTTTTCTCTCTTATCATTTTTTACTTGTTCCTTTTTTAAACTTGATGTACTTGCTCTATGTGTTAATTTTAATATAAAAAAAATGCATAAGTAAAACACTACAACATATATGAGATTTAGTAACACTTGAAAAATGTTGACAAATACAAAAAACTGTTACTATTTAGATTTAGTAATACTTGACAAATGTTTGTAAATACAAAAAATGTTACTATTTAGGTTTAGTAATATTTGATAAATGGTAGGTAAAGCCCATGTTACTAAATGATTCAAGTGGCAGAAGGTTTGAGCTTTTTAAGCAAGTGATTAGCATATGAGAGAATAAAAAATAAAAAACAAGTAGCATCAATATATTAGAGTTCATGCAGCAAGTTGATAAGCATCCAAGTTTTATAATATTGACTGTAATGATGGTCATTGTATATAATTGTTTTCTTGACAGCATTGTATATACCAAAGATGAGCACATTCCGTGAAGATATAAACAATTAGAAACCAAAATTATTTTATAAAAGTAATTATACTGTAAGCAACAATTGTCCATTCCAGATCATACCAACTACAAGCAGATTAAAGAGGAATATTATATATACCAGTACAAATGTAGTCAATTAAAAAAGATTAAATAATGTGTGAGATTATACATTTTCTTCACATATTCATTTCTATAAAAAGGAACTCTTCACATACATTAAGCACACTCATCCATTAGCAATAGCATTGAACTCACAATGGCTTCTTTTGCTACACTTTTCTCCTCCCTAATTCTCACAATAGCCCTTCTCTCATTTTCATGCTCATCACAACAGTTCTTCTCACCAGTTGAAAAAGACCCAGCAACCAATCTATTCTCCACTTTACTTTGGGTAGGAACAGAACCTACACATGAATTCAATTTTGTGATTGATATTGGAGGACCAATCCTATGGTATGACTGCAACAAAAGCTACAACTCTTCAACCTATAATCCCATCTCTTGTGAATCCAAACTTTGCACTAATGATGCTGGATGCACTAGCTGCAATGGCCCTTTCAAACCAGGTTGCTCAAACAACACATGTGGTGCTAACATAATTAATCCATTAGTTGATGCTATTTTTTCAGGTGACACTGGCAGTGATGCTTTGTTCATACCAAAATCTAAAATCAAAGTCTCTGACTTTATCTCTGGTTGCACTGACTCTAATGCATTTGCTGATTCTGCTGACTCTGATTTCCCTCTCAAAAACTTGCCAAAAACTAGTAAAGGTATATTAGGCCTTGCAAGAACACCACTTTCATTACCAAAACAGCTTTCATTAGCTCCTTTTAAACTCCTTAACAAGTTTGCTCTTTGTTTACCATCTTCAAACCAACTTGGTAGTCTTTTCATTGGTGGGGTACCATCTAATTTTGCCAAGTTTAAACTCACTACTATTCCTCTTATTATTAACCCCTTTAGCACTGCTCCAATATTTACTGAAGGTGATGCTTCTTATGAATACTTTATTGATGTGAAATCAATTAAAGTTGGTGGTGAAGTTCTAAGCTTCAAGTCTTCCCTTTTGTCTATTGACAATAAGGGAAATGGTGGAACAAAACTTAGCACAGTGAAGTCCTTCACTGTGTTGCATAGTTCCATATTGAAACCACTTGTTAGAGATTTTAATAAGAAGGCTTCTGATAAAAAAATAAAGAAAGTGGCATCAGTGGCACCATTTGAAACATGTTTTGATTTGAGCACTATTGGTAAGACTAATACTGGATTGGATGTACCAACTATTGGTTTGGTGCTAGAAGGTGGTGTGGAGTGGACAATTTTTGGTGGAAATTCAATGGTTTTGGTGAGTAAAAATGTTGCATGTCTAGGATTTGTGGATGGTGGTAAAGAGCCAAGAACAGCTGTTGTTATTGGTGGACACCAGTTGGAGGACATTGTATTGGAGTTTGATTTGGTTTCTTCTAAATTAGGATTCAGCTCTTCCCTCCTCCTTCAAAATGCAAGTTGTTCCAACTCCAACTCAGTGAATAAGATGGTAAAATCTAGTGAAAATTTCATTTCAATCGAGTGAGATTGTTATGAGTTTAAGTAGCTTTTGTTGTTTCCCTTTTAATAATTGAGTAAGATGGTGATTTGTAAACTTTTGTCCTTTTCATTTCTCTCTATGATTGTAACTTATGTTTCTTTGACTATGAATCAATGAAGTGCATGCATTTTCTTCTAAAATGAGGCTTTATAGAATAATCATATATTGATGGGAAGACTTCATTATATGATTTCTTTTTAAATTTTCAATCAATAATGATGTGGTTTGTACTTAGTTATGTTGTTTGTATGTTGGCTTTATGTCGATATGCAACATACATGCTTTTAAAAGTCATCTCAACTATTTCTGAAATATTTTTGAACTTTTAATTATTGTGGATATGTTATGATGTTATCTTCCCTACTTTGCAATTGATAAATGTTGGATTTTGGATTTCCAAACTATTGTGCCTGGATTTCCAAAGTCTATTTTAAAAAAAGAGTTTTCATCCATCGGAGTTATTACAGGGTTGAGCCACGATCAGATCGCTTCCTTTAAAACGTTTTGTGACACTGTCCAAAATTGTGCAAGATAGGCTATCAACTACACTGCCTCTAGCTAGGAAAAAACAAGCTCAACTACAATTGTGTGATTAATTCTGCATTGTAGCTAATCGTTCGAGAGTTACACCTACAATATATAGTACTATGACCATTATTAATTTAATATTGAAACCAATCAATTATGGTACTTTGACCACTTTATTATGGTATTACCATCATTCTAATCTTTAACGGATCCAAATATCAATATGGTACTACAACCACTAAAATATAGTGCTACCATCATTTTTAACCTCTAAATTCTCCAAAGGCAACAAATATCCAAAGGATATATACTCTTAAGATCATTCTTAATTTTGAATGGACATTATTATTTCTCAAAAGGGACTATGATCTTAAAAGTACTCTTTATTTCGAATGTACATAATTTATCGAATGGACTATGCGCTTAAGACCATTCTTAATTTTGAAGGGACATTTTACCTAAAAAGGACTATGGTCTTAAGAACACTCTTAACTATGAAGGGACAAAAAAAAAAGATGAAGAGGAGAATAGCTTGTTAACACAAGATGAAGGGAGAAGAGAGAAAAAGTTATCGACAACTCAATAGAAATTTTTTGTGTTCTTTTTTGAACCGGGTGGAATCCTATATATATATAGAGATTTTGTAACTGAATTTAGTTGTTGGAGCCAATTGATCAAAAGAAACCAACCCACACAATTAGAGGAAACAAACTAATTGGATATGGATGGAGGAAAGATATGAAGCATAGTTGGATTCTTAATCTTATCACAACTAACATAATCTAAAATTATGGGAAGTGATATGCACGAACAATAATTACTATTATTCATGTTATTATCAGCTATTTGAAAATTAAATATCATAATAAATACTATTAGAGATCGGGGTAGAATAGTGGATAAGTATTTGAGATTCAAAGACAGGGACGGAGAAAGTAATACCCATTCCAGTGCCACTGTCATGCCAGTGACGTATTCTTTCAGTGTGTGAGATTGGTGATTGGTAGCTTCCTGGCGGTGATTCTCTATGGAGGGGTTTTTCTAATTTCTTTGACATTGTTTGGTTTTGGCTTGGGGACTAGTGGACGGTTCTTCCCCCTTGTTGTGCTTTTTTGGGGTTACTGGTTTTGAAGATTTTGTGGTTTCTTTTGCTTATTGTTTTTCTCATTTCTATTTGTTTTTATTTTGTCAGATTTTGTATAATATTGTTGGTATTCATGAATAGGTGGAAAAAAGAGTAGATTTGATATGTTGTTTGGTATAAGAGAGATAAAAAAGAAAAGAAGGAGAAAGAAACCAAAAAAACTTATAACATTAATTTCATTATTAATTTGTTCTCTATTAATTTATAAATTAAGCATAAAATCTATAATACCATAAATAACTATCAAAGTCTCACATAAAAAATTAACAAATTAATACACATTGGTTACGCAAAGATGTCAATTGTGATAAGTAAATTGTGTGTATTTAGTCCTCGTGAGCATAACTCAGTTGGCAGAGACATGCATTATTATATGCACGGGTCGAGTTCGAACCCTGGACACCTCTCTTATTCATTTTGAAAAATGTGAATTCTAGCCACTAGGCTACTTGACAAAAAAAAATAAAAAATTGTGTGTATTTAATTATGGTATGTATATATTAATTACATAAATTTAAATGACTTTGAAATTTAAAATATAAAAAATATAATATATCGTTTATTCCTTGAGACAAAAAATTATTATTATTATTAAGCTTGATTGCAGTTTTGGTCCCCTTATTTTCACTTTTTTGCAGAATTGGTCCCCCTATTTTAAAATTAGACAGTTTTGGTCCCACCATCATATTTTTGAACTATAAAAATGTGATGTGATAAATTTTGAATGTCATGGAAAGTGATCTGAAGATGGAAAACATCAACATCGATGAATTTGTAACGAAATTCCTTTGAAAACTCCATTTAAAACATATTATATCAAAACATTTTACACAAAATATTTGATAGAGGGACCAAAACTGTCGAATTTTAAAATAGGGGGACCAATTTTGTAAAATGGTAAAAATAGGGGGATCGAAACTGCAATTAAGCCTTATTATTATTATTATTATTATTATTATTATTGTTATTATTATTACTATTTCCGCTCTTTTCATTGCGCTAACGTTTGAAAATTATGAGCGGTGTTTTTTATGAAATTTTGATTAAAACTAAAAATATAAATGATTGTTGCTTTCACGATATAACAAACCAAACTAACCATGATTATCTATTTCAACTAGCGAAAAGACGGGCACTCATGTGCTCGTCTTTCTGCTTTTTTTATTGCGCTAACGTTTGAAAATAGTAAACCGTGTTTTCTTACGAAATTTTAATTTTGATTAAAATAAAAAATATAAACGTGTAAGTATTTTTCTTTTTCTTTCATGTTACATGCCTTGACAATAAAAGATAATAGCAACGTTTCTTTTACATATAACATGTCATTTATACATTTATGTTATGATGTTACTAATTACTATTAGAATAAACAATAAAAGATCATTATTTTATCTTTATTTTATATACAGGCAAACTAAAATATGTTGAGTTCATAAATAATTTTGTTATATGTCTTGACAATATTTTGTTTATAAATCAATATATCAATAATTTCCATTAATATTTTAAAATTTTAATCAAAATTATACAAACAAACATAATAAAATAATCACATATGTTCCTTCAAAAAAATAAATAATCACATGTGTTAGCGCAATAGAAAGAGCGGACAGACGAACACGATAGTGCCCGTCTTTCTGCTAGTAGATATAGTATAGATTCAATGAAACCAACAATATAACAAAAAAATATATAATCTAAATTTTTATTTTTTTAATGACATCAACAATAAATTTTTCGAGATATTTAATAAAATTTGGCAATACTAGCATAGTAAACAAAAAATATAAATCCTATAAAATTACCCTGCCTGGGACTTTTAGAAAAACCACCCTTTTCTAATTAAAATTCCAACTTATATTACCTTTCAGTTTTTTTAGAACAGTATTAAGCTGTTTAAATATTCAAGGATTAGTGTATTACACACCAAAGATCACAATTATCCATTTATTACCAAACATATCCAACGGTTGCTAAACATGTTGGAACAAAAAAAATGGAAAAGGACAGTCTCGCACGGTAAGAGACCTGTGAAGGTCGCGTACCGAAAAGAGGGCCGAAAACAAAACATAAAGTAATCTTGGATATCATACCAACAAATAGTTTATCACAAGTGATATTTACGTTAAAACCCACGGGTAAAGAATATTCACTAAATGTGAAAAATTACAACACTTCTCTCTAAATATAAGAGAGAAAAATTACTCTAATTCTTAAAACAAAAGAATCATGTCCTCGTGACCTGTAGGGTTCGAACCCCGGATACCACAAAAAAAAGAAATACTGATTGAAGTAGAAGAAACCTTACAAGAGATATATTCTCGCTATATATTTTTTCTCTTTTTTGTTTTGTTTCATTTTTGTCTAAAAGTCTAATGTTTAGAATTTATTTTTTAAAATGAATAAGTGAAGTATTTCTACCTTTTAATGTGAATAACCCCGACACCTACATATATTATACAATGTTCGTACTAACTGATTAAATTTACCAGGACAAAAACTGAGCTATACTTCCTCTCTATATTTTTTTTTCTCTAACTTACAACAAGTTTTAATTTGTGTTGCTGTGTTACTACTTCATGAGATAAATGAAAGAGAAATGTTAACAAGACTAACTTTTGAACACTTTTTTTAACAGTTACTTTTTTATTAAATAAAATAAATATACATCTTATTACTTTGTATGAATTCTATTTACAAAATGTAGACTTACAATAATTTAAATTAATTCTCTCAAAAAAAAGAAGATTAAATTAATATGATAGTGAATATTAGAGAAAAAATTCAACTGCTGATAACACTACTCATTAATTATTTATAGGAGGAAAATAAAACATGGTTTCTTACATGTTGTCTTTCATATGCAGAACATCGAATCTAAGAAGTCTCATAAAAGAACAATAGACCCACAAGAGTCAATAATGGGTGAAAGTAGGCCCCGGTTATTTATTGGACCCACCTCCTCTTCCCTTCCTCATTATTGAAATTCTGAGCCAGCTCTACTGGTCCCACGCGCACAGCACAATCTGACGTGTCCTTTACGGGCCCAACACCTGCTGATAAGTTTTGTACCATCACTATAAAGTAGACGGATAACACTTGGGTAACATATAGTTGAATGATATTGGTGACATTGACCAATCACAATGTCACAATGCTTGTGAAAGAGAGAGAAACACAAGCATTGTGATATTATGATTGGCCAATGTCACTAATGTCACCCAACTCTATGTCACTCGAGTGTTATCCACAGTTGACACCCACCCACTTGTCAGCTACCTCCCCAAATTCAAACCCACGCGCCCTCATCCATTAGCAACAATAGCATTAAACTCACAATAAAGTGAATACTTAAAATTTGAAGACATATTTATATCGGATATGTATCATATATTGATATTATCATGATACTTCTATGAAGTTCGAATACTCCAAAACGGAGATGTATCTATATCAGATACGTATTATATATCGATACTCTATGAATACTTGTGGATACGCATCCACGAAGTATTAAAATTAATTATTTTAATTTTAAAAAATATATTATCGAATACTTATATGATACTCCACGTATACACAAGGATACTTATAAGATAAAAATATATCATCGGATACTTATATGATACTCCACATGTACACAATGATACTTATAAGATATTTCACATATACGTATCTTAGAAAAAGATGAAGGGTAAAAAAGTGAGACAATGTTATAAAGATTCAGTAGAGATGTATATGATTCAATTTTAAATATGCATTAATAGAATTGTTTTTCGATGAACTACTTAAAATTATACTTCTTGTAGATGAAGGTAACAAGAGAGAGGTGATTCAGTTAATTAACATTAGATAAAATTTGTGTTGAGTTCTTTTAATTAATCTTCTCTCTATATCCCAACATATGAAAATATAATATGGTTTATAGAAAACCTTTACATTTTTTTTATTTTGATCACATGTATTATTTTTTAAAAATTGTGACTTATCAATGTTTATTTTCTTCAAGTATTTTACATACAAATAAGTTTTAGTATAAATTTTTTGTTAACATATCTTGGCCGTATCGTATCTTAATTTAAAAAAACTCGTGTATCCGCGTACCCACACCCGTATTTGTATTGGGGCTTCGTAGCTTGATATATTTGTGAATACGTATTCACATAGTATTGAAATTAATTTTGAAAAAAGATTTATTAATTTTTTTTAAGATACTATACTTCACAGATACACGTGAATACTTAAAAAATAATTTACAGATATCTATCTTAAAAAAAATGAAAAGTAAAAAAGTAATACAATATTGTGAGAATTCAATGAAAATGTATATGATCTTAAGATGTGAATTCGTAGAATTGTCTCTTGATGAACTAAACTTGAAGGCCAAGTTCTTTCAGGATGAAGGTAATGAGACAGAAAAGAGTCTCAACCGGTCAACATTAGATAAAACTTATTTTGATTTTTAATTTAATGATGATTTTGTTGATATCCAAACATAACAATGAAAATAGAATATCATTTATACAAAAAAACTATACATTTTCTATTTTGATCACAAGTATTATATTTTGTAAGTTGTGATTTTTATAGTTATATATTAACGAATCGGTGTATAATTTTTTCAAGTATTTTATAGGTATAAATGTTTTATTATAAAAAATTTATTAACATATATTGCATGTATCGTATTCTAAATTTTAAATATTTTGCATATCTGAATATTCGTATCGTAATCACATTCGTACTACATATTCGTACTTCATAGCTCATCACAATAATACTTCTCATCAATTGAAAAAGACCCAATAACCAACCTATACTCCACTTCACTTTAGATAGGAATACCCCAACACGATTTCGATTTTGTGATTGATCTTAGAGGACCAATCCTATGGTATGACTGCAATAGTAGCTACAATTCATCAACCTACAATTTGATCCCTTGTGAATCCAAACTTTTCCCTAATGATATGTTGAATGCTCGAATCTATTTGTGCATGTTCGAATCTAGATGCGCCATAATATACCAAATGTCTTTACCATTTTTTACGAATTTATGAAGTAAACAATAAAAAAAATTGATGAGACATTTAAGATAGACGAATATAATAACTAAAGTTAAATCTTCCGTAAAAATAAAAATAAACTAGAGCTACATCTTTTATTTTTTTGGAACAAATTAGGGTAACATTTTTTTATGCGAATTAGAGTAACATCTCGCAGTGAAATGAAATTATAATGCTCATATAAAAAATTTGAGATTTTAATTTCTAGTAAAAGGTAGGGGATAATCAAGAGAGAACAACTT
>Ga0228710_1002525_pt1 | contig 28870 bp, 21 predicted proteins | sample MedpolnodulmetaG_FD_177995 | JGI IMG/M metagenome (GOLD analysis project Ga0228710, IMG submission 177995) | Root nodule microbial communities from Medicago polymorpha collected in Santa Monica, California, United States - pink nodules | ecosystem: Host-associated > Plants > Roots > Nodule... | reverse complement strand
AATATCGCATTGAAAACTCTGAAGCGTGTAGAAAAAGGCTGGGGTCAAGGAAGTATATCGAGTTTACTGCCTCAAAAGAATGATTTTCTTGATTACTAAGGTATCGGTTTATGTTGGTTTGAGGTTGAAGATATTGAAGACCTATTTGTAAGTAAAGCAAGTTTTCATTTTTTAATTATCATTCCTTTCAATCCTAAGATATAAGCAACACAGATATTGATTCAAATTCCACTTTATGAATTCCATAAACATTGACTGTAAACGTTTCTCCATCTTGTATGTAAAGACAGTATAGTGAATATTAACTCGCTGGCAAGTAAACAGAAAATTTGTTCGATTATTGTTGGGTCAAAATGTTTTAATTCAAGAAAAGCATGACACTCAAATTATTGAAAATAATAATTGAACACAAATAGAGTAGAGTAGACAACGACATTATTACCTAAATGACCTTACAAATAGAGTAGATATTTTCAAAGCATTTATTTATATTAACTTTCAACTAATATAGCATGATTTTGGTGCAATAGAGTAGAGTAGACAACGACATTATTACCTAAGTGACCTTACTAATAGAGTAGAGTAGACAATGACATTATTACCTAAATGACCTTACTAGTTACTACCACTGAAAAGAGTAGTACCTAAATGACCTTACTAGTTACTACGACTGAAAAAAATATGAAAATCTGAAGGGACTAGGTAGTAGTGCAACCAACACACTCTAGATTCCTACCAAATGTAATTTGCAAGATCCTAATTCCTAACTAAACATTGGTTGAAATAAGTTGGAACCACTGGCTTTGGGGGTTGTCCAAACATGAAGAATCATTATCATCTATGCAGATGCATTTTCTGGTCACTATCTTGGAGGAATCTGAATCCATTTCCAAGCACAAAAGGGTTCCGTTCCCATGAGAGGTGGCCAAGTGAAGACCAGTCTTTGAAACAGATTTCCAGGAACTTTGCGGCGACAAGCAATGTTCTGAGAGGGTTGCTGGAAGCCCTTCACCCCCTGCCTTTAGACACATAGCAGAGTCCATCAACCTTATTGGAGAACCATCTCCCTCAAAACTCCATTCGCTATGACTCTTGCAATCTCCCAATACAAGTTCATTGTTACTCTCATTCACGTGAGCACACTTACCGGTCAATGGATGGAACATTATATGAGACTTTGAGAGGTTTGAAGTTGGATCTGCATAAGTAAATCACATAAACACACATTTTAGGCATAAACTCTGAGTGCATTTGAAAAAGCTGTTTTAAGATTATTTTGGTAAACACATAATTTAGCCGATCACTCAAACAACTCTATGACACAATGATAATAAGTTGTGCATATAATGTATTGTTTTTTGTGCACATTTTTATGTGAATGTGATAATATATGAAGTATGTATGTATTTATATATCATATCATATGTACCTTGAACTTTCTTTTGGAGAAGCTGAAATTTCTGAGGGAATTTTGGGTCCCTGTAATTTTTCCAATCATAGTCCATTACAGCATATGTCTCACCAGCCCCAACACTGCCTTCTCTAAAATAGTAGCTTCCACCAAAAGACCACAAGCTCCAATCCAAGTCAACAGAGACAGCATAAGACACAAAGCATGGCATGAATTTGTTGTCCACGGCATTGCCACCAGTCATGTCATATCCAAATTCACTTATGAATAAAGGTACTGGATTGCTACCACTAATGAGAAAACCAGCTTGGTCCTTTAAATTTTCAATGACAGAGGCACAAACCCAATTCATTGGTTGCAAATTCCACCTATCTTGGTTTCCTGAGAAGGAATAAATGTGTGCCTCGTACACTAATTTATTGGTGAAGTTTAGATCAAGGGTCTTTTTCTTCAAGAAGGAAAGGTCATTGTCAAAGTTTAGCCCTGAAATAACGATTAATAAATCTGGGTTGTGTTTGTGAATTGTGCTTGCTCCTTGGGTTACGTACTTGTACCAATCGGGCAAATTTTGACGTCCACCTCTTAGCTCATTTCTCAAGTCCATGGCTATCACCTATAGATAACAACATATAACAGCAAGAAAAGAATAAACAAGATGCGTCAATGCAAAAGAAAAAAAATTAAAAAAAGTTCCTTCACACTATTGTTAAAATATAACCATTACTTGTCGAAAAAGTACAACCATTGCTAAAACAAAAAATAATAATTATAACTATTTTTTTTTATTAAAGAAGTATAAGAACTTATTTTAGGCTTAAATATATCAATCTATTCAACTGCGAAATATAATGTTAAGAATTTAATGGACAGAGTTTAAGATACATATGCACTATTTTACATCATCATCTAATCATATTTTATCGCAGAGAACGATGTATGTTTGTTGAGATGTTTTAGGAAGTAATATTGTGTATATCCATTTCTTTTCTTTTACAAGTTCTTTCACACAGACGAGACATATGTGTGTTTGTTGAGACATTTTAGAAAGTAATACTATGTGACACAATATTTAGATATGGCTGAAAATTTCTACCAAAAAAAAAAAAGATATGGTTGGAATGACCACAGTGCATATCCATTTTTTTTAAAAAGTTTTTTCACATAGACAAATATGTTTGTTGAGATATTCCAGGAAGTATTATGAGGGACAATATTTAGATATGATTGGAATGACCATACACCATAATGCATATCCCTTTTTTTACAAGTTCATATGTATATCCATTAAGCTTTACATAATTTCTTAAAATTAACTTAATTGTTCAAGGTATTTGTTAAAATATTTTAAAATTCATATATAATTTCTGAAAAGTATCTAAAATTTTAAATAAATTCTTACTGTCTAAGAGAAGTTCACAGACTTCTATCCTCTTCTAATCTCTCTTCATAGTCTCTGTCTCTCTTTCTTCATTGTTTATTAATATTAATTCTTTAATAATTGCCCCTCCACCCTTAATTTTTGTGTGATGGAAAGACATAAGAAAGTTTAGATTATAAAAAAAAAAATATTTGTATTGTAAATTTTCAAAAATTACATAGACTAGCATAATAATTAAACAGAAAACATCATATCGAAAAGAAAAAAAAAAGTGAACTTGATCATGGTTTTGTGATTACTTACATTGGGTTTTCCCTTGAAGTGCTTAGCTATAAAAGCCAAACCTTGAAGCCATTCATCAGGATGAAAATGCCTATCACCAAAGAATCCATTCTGATCATTATTATCACAACACCAATCTGGCATACTAACATGATTATCAATAAGCACCATAACACCTTTTTCTCCAAGAGCATCAATGGCAGCTTCATAAGCTTGAACATGTGTCATGTTCAACATTAAAGGGTTATGTTTCTCAATAGCCGATACGACATCCTTAGGTATATCGAGACTATAAAGTGTATCTCGAATTGTATCATTTGCATGTCGTGTGAACATGTAAGTAGCATAAGACAAACGGACACAGTTGAAACCTGACTTAGCAATTTGATTAGCTATGTCTTGTATAGGCAATTTGTCAAGACCTTCAACAAGCATTGGCGTTGCATGTCCAACCCAATGTGCACAAGTTAGTTTCATTCTTTCTCCTGTTGCATCATCTATGATCCATCTCTTTTGAGTTGAGAGTGGAAATGAGTTGCAACAGTACGAGGTTAATATGGCTATGAAAATGGTTGAAACTAACAAAAGGGATGATTTGCTCATTTTGTTGTTTTTACTCTAGCTTTCAATGAATGTGTCGTTTACTCTCTTCTAGTGTGTTTATATAGTCATATTTTTTGACAAATCTAAAAAACTAAACGATAAAGTGATATACATAAATTTTAAAATTGATCTTTATCCATTTTTAAATTTAAATTTATTCAAAATGTAAGGTTCTTTTTGTGTTTAGCCATTTACTTTTGGATTAAGTTAATAGTTATCATTTTTGAGTAAAAAAAAGGCAACTTTAGAAGTTTGGATTAGTTGAGTAGAAACAGCATGTTTAAGTGTTTGGATTAATAGCTCTCAACAAAGTTACCGTAGTTATCCGTTTTTTTTAAAAAAAATTACCGTCGTTATCTGATAGGTTTTATTATATTAATTCATGTCTAGTTCATCGGGTAAAAATATTTTTATTTTTCATTTTCTAAAATTTGTTTAATTTTAGTTTTTAACGAGGAAATGCTAAACTCCATAAGTAAACAATTGTGTATTTTTTTGGTAGAAAGTAAACAATTCTGTGCAATTTTGTGAAACAATAGAATAGCAAAAATCTTATTTTTTTTCGCATTACCTTTAACTGGCATTTCATCTTCCCTCCATAACAAAATTGATTTTAACAATCTCACGTAGGCATGGTAATGGGGCGGGGTGGGGACATGTTTTACCTTCCCTGCCTCCATACCCTAATCTCATATACTTACCCGTTATCTTACCCATACCCAACGGGAATGAGAAATCGAATCTGATCTTGGTCCCCGACGGCTTCGGGTATACCCATCCTATCCTCATCTCCGCAATGAATTTTTTTTTTAATAAAAATAAAAATATTTTTCATCCCCGAGCGCAATGTTGTAATGCATTATCCATGATAGTGATGATGGCGATTGATGGCTATGGTGATGGAGAAGAGAGAGGCCGATAGTGTTAGATATGGAAGGAGATAAGAGTTAACTATGATAACTGAGTGTCATCTCAAAAATTGAGACTCTAACTGTGTAAGTGAAATGATTTATGATTTTGATTTCTATTTATATAAAAGGGGTAATAAATTGATTTTCTACATTTAGGACGGGTTTGAGTGTAGGTTCGGGTTGGGTACCTATATCTCGGTTACCTGTCTCATACCCGTGTTTTGAAATCAGGGAAAACCCAAACCCATACTCAAACCCAGTCAAAGTAGGGAAAACCTATCAAGTCGGTTCGGGCGGGTACACGCGGGTATGAGTTTTGTTGTCATGTCATTCTCACATGTTCTTATTAGCAAGTTAAAACAAATGCATGCTTTAGAAAATGAAAAATAAAAGACTTAAATGCACTTTTGATCCATCTATTTTTAAAAAATAAAAATAGTTTTGATCCCCTATCTTAAAACCCAATTTTTTGGTCCCCAATTTTGATTTTTCTTGAGCTTTGGTCTCCCTACTTTATTACATCCTTCCTCTAATAGGTGGTGGTCTGATTCCAAATCTATACCTCATTCACTACTAAAGTTTTAAAAACTTAGACAAAATATCTCCAATTAAAATTACTTAAAGGCAAAATGCTCCCTAAAATTACACATTTGTGATGTAAAAATCGTAAAAATACTCCAAATTACCTGTCCTTAACCTAGACAAGTCACAAACTACTTGATAGAAGAAGCATTTTGACTGGTATAATTCACTTTAAAAGAGGAACTTGGTATTTCGTAATTTTAAAATCTAATATCGGTCAATGGTCACAATTTCGAATCTTATTCTTATTCTTTATAAGTTACATATTGGACTAGTATGAACATTCATACCATGTGACCCCTAATATTTTAGTTTGATATGAAATGAAAATTCCTTGAGTGCAATTGCAGAGACAAATCTATCAAGTCGGTTAGGATCACAATGGATGGAAAAGCTCTCAAAATACATGTATTAATTTGATATTACCATCTAAATATTTCATTTAACTGTTTAATTGATTTCTAATATTGTCTTGTCTTTAACGTAGACAAGCCACATACTACTTGATCGATGGAGCATTTTGACTTGCATGATTCACTTTAAAAGAGAAACTTGCTATTTTGTAATTATAGAATCTAAAACTAGTTAATGCTCAAAATCTTGAATCTTACTCTTCTTTTTTTTGTGAAGTAGTCTAGTGGATAGAATTCACCTTTTTCAAGGTGAATAAGTGGGGTGTCCGGGGTTCGAACCCCGGCCTCTACATATAACAATGCATGTCCATGCCAACTGAGTTATGCTCACAGAGACATTCTTTATAAGTTACATACTGGACTAGTATGAACACTCATACCACGTGACCCGTAATATTTTAGTTTGATGTGAACTGTAAAGTCTTTTCGAGCAACTTCCTAGACTAATCTAATGAGTTGGTTATGATCACAATGGATGGAAAAAGAAAATCTAAAAATGCGTATAATAACTTGATGTTGCATACTTTTTTTTTAAATAAAAAAATACACATAAATTTTGTTTATATCTAACCAATTTTTTTTCTTCAAATTTCTAATTTTAATCTAACATCTTTTTTCAACTTATTAATTTAATATTAATTCAAATTTAAAAATTATATATTGTTTTTATGCATGTGGCCACTTCCATGTTAATTTCCATAATTTTTTATCTTTGCAAAATTAACTTTTTTTTTATTATCTATCAAAAATATCTCAATTGCAAATTTCAACATAGTATCTTTATATTCTAATTTTGTAAATAGATTTTAATTGGTTATCACTTTTTATCTTTTAGCAATAAATTTCCTTTCAAAGGAAAAACTTTTAACAACATATTTAGATTCAAATTTTAACTACAAAATAATTTGATTCAATAAGTTTAATTTTTTTTACTTTTTTTTAAAAATATTTTATAATTTTATAATTTGTTTATTATGGACATGTACTATACTAGCACATTACCAATATTTTTAATTAAACAATTGATATTTTTACGTAGTATAAACGTATGTACACAAATTACACATCTAACTATCATTATACATTGCGTGTAGGGATATCATTATATGTATCTCTTAATTTATTTTGTTTATGTGTACTCGTTAAACTATTCACTTTGTGTTAATGGTGGATTTTATCCGCGGATATCATACATATAATTTTTTTTTGTCATCTCTAACTATTGCTACTATTACTATTATCTTTTTCCTTCATAAGTCTATTATTGTATTCCGTTAATCTTTTTATTTATTTATATACTTTGGGTTCTTTTAACAACTAATTGCTAACATTTATCATTAAAAAAATCCTTTATTTTAAGGACAAAACTTACGCCCATTTCTTACATGTATTGCTAACATTTTAATGATTATAACAAACTTTGAGACAATTGTAGATTAGAGAAATCATAGGTAGTTATGAGTATTTTATGTGAAGTATCACACAAAAAGCGTTTATAGAAATGGACATAAGTTTTATCCTTATTTTAATTCTAGCAAAAAACTTAGGTGCATTTTCTTAGGTGATTTTCATTTTTATTTTGGTGATGAGATAATTTTCATATGGTTCCTAAATAAAGTACTCATGAAAATTGTATTTTTAGCTAAGAATCACACGAAAAACACATAAAGAAATTCACATGAGTTTTGTCATATTTCAAACTATTTATCTGTTTCTCAGTTTTCTCCTTCATTAAATTTCATTTTAAATTATATTTAATTTATCATAGATTTTGTCAAATTTAATAAACAATTAATTTTTTTAATATTAAATTAATAAACAATTCATTTTTTAAATATTTAATTGATAGACAAAATTTTATATGATTATTTGATTAAATTATTTATTTTAATCAATATCATATAATTATACATAACTAATTTTGTTTGCCTACATGTGCTCATTACTTTCATTATAAACATGTACTCTTGATAATTTTTCAGTTAAGATTTATTTATTTTATATTTTATTTCAAAAACTAGATATCCGGCCAAATTACCGACTAATCTGAGGAGTCAAATTCCATCGTCCACTTTTGAAGCCCGATTTAAACCCATATGTTAGGTATATATTAATAGTTTATTTGATAGATTATGGTTATATCACCAACAAAAAAATTACCGGTGACAATCTTTTTTCTTTTTTTGCTTTTGAGTTTTATGGATTTTCAATAAATATTATACATATAATACAATCACTAATATTATAGATAATTTTATAAGTTTGTTTTCATAGGGATTGTCTCCATCTCAACGCGACAATTTAATTATAATAAGGATTTAATAAATAGGGGTATATAGATCATATTTTGAGTTTAATTGAAAAAAAAATTGTTTTGAAAAATAACTGAGATAAAGTGATCAAGTCTTTCGAATCAATTAATTCTCACCGTTTGGTAATTGCACATAGTCTCTATAATTATTCTCCTAATTTCACAACTAATTAACAAAATAGTTTTTATCAACCTTTTACTCAGAACTCTCTTCTAAAGCTACAACACTCTAATCTCTTAGGTGAGTCTGTAACCGTAATTGTTGAAGGTTTGATACGAACATTAATTTAAATGTCATAACTCAACAATTATCTATCTCTACCTTAATCTGTTGAGTTAATCAAATTTCCTAGGTCAAATTTAAAAGCTATGGCTAGTAGACATTTAAATTCCATTCATATATTTAAAAAATTAGGGTTAGTAGTCATTCATAAACATATAAAAGGCAATACACTCAAGCAAATATAAATAAAACTAGGTTTATAATTGTATTGAAAAGAGTTTATATAATCATATGGTCCAAACCGCTAAAATTAAAATCATCCAAGACCTTATCAAAGAAAATTAACTACACATAATCAAATGAATAAACAACATAGTAAAGAAAGTAAACATAGTAAAAAAAACCATGATAACGAAAGGAAACACCAATGATGATGGCGTGAACATGAAACGAAAGTTTTGACGACAGTGATCGGAATCGGAGGTTCTTCAACGAGAAATACATGTTTCTCGAAACAAACCATAAGGAACTAACACATATGCGTGTGTATTCTTTTGTAATAGTGTTAATGTTATATAGTTCTACACTTTTTCCTTTCAAAACCAATCATATATATATGATATTTTTCTTCCGAAACGTGATATCTCGCAACGTGTCCTTTTGTTGTAATTTCCTGAACCCTTTCCAATTGCATTGGGTCAAAAACCTTAGGTCAAAAGTCTAATTCCTTTTATCAATTTAGAGCCTAGTGTTGCATGTTTTTGCTTTCTTTTCTTTTATAGTCTTGTGCTGCTAACTTATTTAAATAATAAACTACTTACATTATAAATAAAAAACGACCATTTATTTAAAATGAATCTAAAAATAAATACTAAACTAATAGAAATAGAGTAAAAACTTAAATAAAAAGACTCTAAAAATATTATATGATAGATTGTCATCAATAATTTTTCAACTTAGATAGCTAGGATTTATTTATTTTATATTTTAGTTGTTTTATTTTGAAAACTCAATATCCGACCAAATGACCGACTAATTTGAGGGGTCAAATCCCACCTCCCACTTTCAAAACCCGATTTAAACCCATATTGTAGGCATATATTAATAGTTTATTTGATAAAGGCTTAATTGCACTTTTCCCCCAATCTTTTGCTAATTGTACGATTTTGCACCCCATCTTTTTGCCCCCTTTCTGGTTAGATGGAGCTTCTTGTGTTTAATTGCACTTTTACCCCTATCTTTTTGCCAATTGTGCAATTTTACACCCCCTCTTCGTTTTTTTAGCGATTTTGCACCCCATCTTTTGCCCCTTTCCCCCTTTTTTAAATGATGATTTTGAACAAAACACAAAATTAGCAAAAGATAGGGGGAAAAGTGCAATTGAGCCTTTGATAAATTATGGGTTATATTACCAACAAAAAATTACGGCTTATAATATGATCAAACTTTTTTCTTTGATTACTTTTGAGTTTTTCTTTTTTTAAGGATACTCTTTTTATATATACAATTGACTTTAGTAGAAAAGCGGATACATAGTCATGTTGGTGTCCGTTTTTTCGCTTGTAAAATATAAATAGGCAAATTCTATGGTACACCCAACAATTTGAGTGTATTGGTACACCAAATTCTTAAATTAATAGTTAAATGAGTTATTTTTTGTAGGAAAAAATTATTTTCTATCACCTATAATTATTATAACTAAATCTTATTTACCAAAAACGTCCACGCAATAAAATTTGATTTTTCTAAATTCTTATTACTCATAATAGAGAATTTTGATTATTTTTTACAATAAAATGTAAAAAAATTTAGTATGATTTTTATAAAAAATGAAATGATGTTTTTTCTTATAAAATGATATTTTTTAAAATATATATGTCAACAAATACCTATTTTATTCATAAAAATAATAGTTAATTTATAAAAATTGTAAGCCAGAGTACCGGTACACCGTAATTTGCGGGTGTACCATAGAAATTCCCATATAAATAACAGTGTAAGAAAACAATGTTAGTGATCCATTTAGAGAAAACTTATAATTATTGCATTATAATTTGTTCACTTTTTATATTAAAGATATTAAAAAAACTCTTATTTCATGTCATTATCTAGCAACAAACAATTGTCTCTTCTATGATTTTTATAATACAATCATTCTTGTTTTTATTTATAAGATATAAATAAACTAACTTTAACTAGTCGATTAATGTTAAATTGTTGTTCCGTGTATAAATTGCACACCCAATATCACTCTTTAGCGACTCGCTTAAATAGAAACAACGAAAAACCAATGGACTGTAAATAAAATACAATCGACAAAAAGAAGGGAATTGACAAACAAACTTTTCAATTTGTAGGGTGAATGAAGTTGTGTAAGCAAACAAATAAATAAAACATGTCAAAAAATTATTAATGTTGATTTTTTTTATTGGAAAAAAATTGAAAACGAGAAAAAAAAAAGACTGTGTCAATGAAAATTACGTTGTTTCCTCTTCCTCTGTGCCATGTTGATCCAAACCGGTACAAGTGAATGACACAATAAGTTGCTTGTAGTTGTAAGAGAAAGTGAAGATTTCAGACATTCTCACATCACTATTTTTACGCACACAAACTCAATTTCTCAATCACGGTGTGGGGTAAGTAATTTCACTAACTCAGGTACAAAATTAGTGTAGGATTAACTTATTTGATTTGATAACATGTGAAAAAATTATTCACATTTTAATTATTTAGGTTTCAAGTTAGATTGTTTTTGCAGTTTACTACATTTCAAGTGTTATTGAAAAGTTGATTCACATTCATCTGATTTATACAATACTTTAATGTGAAAGATTATTTCAAATGCAATGCCAAAAGTGAAGGATCACCGAATTTCAAACTATAGGAGCGTTTTCCAAACCATGCAACATTGGAAAACGTGTATTTACTATCCACCAGACTTAAAAACATGCATTTTTTTTGGTCGAGAACATGCCATCCAAGCAAGCATTTTCTAAGAAAGAGTTGAAAGGTTGAAGAGGTGAATAACAAATTAACGAGGCAGAGAGTTGTTATTACTATTTGTTATGACGTAATCGTATTTCATCTAGTTTTGAATTTAGCGAATAAAACAGAGTTCTGAAATTAAGTGGTTTGATACAAAAAAAATATCTTACATATATATTTACTGTGCAATATATTTGTATGCCGGTAAAAATTGTTATATTTACCAACATCCCTATAAGGAATGTTATAGAGCATACCTCTAAAAAATATTACAAAGCATATATTTAATGATAATGTAGTATGTCAATGTTGATGACACATCATGAGTATCTTTACATTTTTTGCGTCACGAGTTTAGTAATTCTTAGAGAGCGTTGTGTTATTAAGTATTAAACTGAAACTTTAGAGAGCATTTTGACTACAAATTTGTAAGTACGTAATTCCTTTAAATAAGAAAGCATTTTGCCTAATTTTTTTAAAACTTTTGCGGGCAATATGGTATGAATTTAGAATTAGGCCAACAACCTTTGAAAGGGCCAACATAACCTCTTTTAAGTTTCAATTACAAATCACATAGAACTAACATCTTTCAGATGCCCAATAGCACCTCTTCTTAAGTGTTCCATTTCCATATTATGGACCAACGATATCAATGGCACGAAAACTAAAATTCCTTTATTTCATTCGAACTCATAACTACCACCTTAGGATCTAAATAGTTGTTGAAGCTTGTTTTGCAATGATCTTAAACTTTTTTGTGATGATGAATTTAGGTTATGATTAATCTTGTATTTTTGTTATGGTCATATGACTTGGTTCGGATGATGTAAAGCACACTTGTTGATTTTGATAATAGTCATAACAATGAAATACCAATTACATCCTTCTTCTAATAGGTGGTGGTCTGATTCCTAATCTATACCTCATGCACTACGTAAGTTTTAAAAATTCAGACAAAACCTTTCAAATTTAAATTACTCAAAGGCAAAATGCTTCCCAAACTCACATTTGTGATGTAAAAATTGTAAAAATGCTCCAAATCACTCGTCTTTAACGCAGACAAGCTACAAACTACTTGATGGAAGAAACATTTTGACCGACATGGTTCACTTTAAAAGAGGAACTTGCCATTTCGTAATTTTAGAATCTAAAATTGGTCAATACTCACAATTTCGATTCCTTGAGAGAAAAAAGTTCACAACTTCAATCTTAATGTTTCATACTAGACTAGTATGAACACTCATACTACGCGACTCCCCTAATATTTTAGTTTGATTAGTAAAGTCAAAGTCAACATTAACTTGACTGTTCAAGTCATGCCTTGCTCAACTTGACTATTCAAAGCTCATGTTTCTCTTAACTCCACGATGCAGCTCATGCCTAGTTCAACTTGACCATTTAGGTTATGCCAAACTCAACTCCCAATCAAGTAATGTCTAACTCAACTTGATCTTTCATGTCATGCATATCTTAGCTTCTCTAATCAAGTGTTTCATAACTGAACTTCATCATTCAAGCAATCCAGGTCATACTGAACTCCACCTTGATCAACCATGCCAAACTCGCCATCCAAGTGAAAGTTGTAGTTTTCCTAAGAAATGCTCCATGGCCTACAATTTTTTTTAGAAAAAGTCTTATAATTAGAGATGAAAGAAGTAATAAATAAAGGAGAATGCTACCATTGCCCTTGGGGCATTGGATAAGAGGATAAAAATAGAAATATAGTATTGGAAAATGGTGAAAAGTGATAAATTTAACTTTTTAAAAGTCAAAATGTTGTTGAAACCAATGCAAACATGCTATTTTTGGCTTCCTTAACCATGGTTAGCAAGACCCATAAATAAAAGATTGTTAAAGAATTAAATTTAGCAATATTTCATTGGAAGATGTATAATCAAATTTTCAAAAGTACTCCATTTGTTTCACGATACTTGTTGCTTTTGAGGAATTTACACATACCATGAAATCAAATAAATTTTATTATTTTTAATGAAATTTTGTGTGTTTTTTCTATAATACCCTTAACAATTTATTATTTCATTTTATTATCTCTCTCTTTACAATAAATATATAAGGGTATTATTGACAAATCAATAATTAATGTTGCATTGAAACTTGAAAGTAATAAATTATTTAAAACAAAATTATTTTTCAAAAGCGACAAGTATGTGAACGGAGGAAGTATGAAAAGTCCTCTTTCCAACATTAATTTTTTTCTTTTAAATTTCTTAATAAATGCCCTTAAAATATCTCCCCCTCAATAAAATCAACACAGAAATAAGTAGCTGAGTCAACTTTCTATTAGTCCGTATTTTCTTAAAGTGTCCATTAAGTCCATATCAAAGTTAGTGAACAAATTGTCATAAACATGAGAGAAGAAACAACCTTGTCCATACATATACTCCCACTAACAAAAGACCTCACTATTATTTTTCCTATTTTTTCCAAACAAACATGAGAAGTTTCACCACACTCTTTCTCTTTTGTCTCTCCACTTCAATCATTTTCTTCTCAACTCCTTCAACTTCTGTTTCTAATACCTTAACAACAACTCAATTCCTTAGCATCAACGAAACCTTATTCTCTCCACAAGGAATTTTCCAACTCAGTTTCTTTTCCTACAACAATTTTTCATGGTACTTAGGAATACGTTACAACATAGACCATGACAAAACAGTTGTTTGGGTTGCAAACAGAAACACCCCACTTCAAAATCCAACTGCTTTTCTCAAACTAACCGACACAGGAAACCTTATTATCATCAATGAATCCAACAAAACCATTTGGTCTTCAAATCAAACCAATAAAAATTCCACCTTAAACAAAAATCCAATTCTTCAGCTTTTAGATTCTGGAAATTTGGTTGTAACAACAGAAGAACCAAATGAAAATGATCCAACAAAGTTTCTATGGCAAAGTTTTGATTTTCCAACAGATACTTTGTTACCTGGTATGAAACTTGGTTGGAACTTCGACACGAACACAGAAACACACCTTAATTCATGGAAGCAAACAGATCAAGACCCTTCCATTGGTGATATATCTTTCAAGATGGATTATCATGGTGTTCCTGAAATTTTTCTTTGGAACAAAAATAGAAGAGTTTATAGAAGTGGACCATGGAATGGTAAAAGATTCAGTGGTGTACCAGAGATGCAACCTGTCACAGATTCAATTCAATTCAGTTTTGTTCAGAATGAACATGAAGTTTACTATTCGTTTTCTATTGCGAAAGAATCATTGTTTTCAAGACTTAGTGTGAATTCATTAGGTGAACTTCAAAGGCTAACATGGATAAATAGTAGAAATATTTGGACAAAATTTTGGTATGCACCAAAAGACCAATGTGATAATTACAAAGAGTGTGGTCCATTTGGTGTATGCGACACAAATGCTTCACCTGTTTGTAATTGTATTAAAGGGTTTCGACCGAAAAATCATCAAGCATGGAATTTGAGAGATGGATCTGATGGATGTTTGAGGAACAATGAATTGGATTGTGAGAGTGATAAGTTTTTGCATATGGTGAATGTGAAGTTACCAGAGACAAGTAGTGTTTTTGTGAATAGGAGTATGAGTTTGGTAGAGTGTGGTGATTTGTGTAAAAGGAATTGTTCTTGTACTGGTTATGCTAATATTGAGATTGTTGATGGTGGAATTGGTTGTGTTATGTGGCTTGATGAACTTACTGATATTAGAGTTTATCCTGCTGGTGGTCAAGATCTCTTTGTCAGATTAGCAGCTTCTGATGTAGGTATGTTTGTTTCTTCTTTACTTTATTTAGTATTTTTAAATCAATGTTTGGTTTTTGGTTTTGATTTTCTATTTCATACTATATGCATTTGGTTGATGGAATTTGATAAAAAATATTGTTCTTTTTTATTTATAATTTTATATTGGAAATTTTAACATGACCCTTGGAGAGGATGGTTCTTAATTTTTGGATTAATAGAGAAGATGCTACTCATTTAAGAAGTTTGTAGAATTCATATTGATTAAAAACTTTAGTTCACAAACTTTTGAGTCACTGGAAAGAATATTCCTACTTTTGTAACATGTTGAACTGGTCTTACCTGGACTAAGCAACACTCATTTGTTATGTAGCAAACAAACAAGAGTTATTTGTATCAGTGTCTTGTCTTTGTTCTTCAGACGAAGAAAATGATTTTGCATGAATTGATTTTACTTAAAAGTAAATTGAGTAGAAAACTTGTGCTTAAAAAATCACATTTGGAGTCTTTTTTTTTTTTATTAAAAGGAAATCACATTTATAGTAAAAAACTACAAACTTTAATTTCAGCATAGAAACAATTTTTGACTCTTGTGATACTTGAAACCAAACACACTAAATAAAATAAAATGACAAGTTTTGAGGAAAAAGTAAACATTTTATTGAGTCACTTTAGGGATAATATTTGGGTGACACTCCTGTTGGTGACATTGGTCAACCACAATGTCACACATGTACAAAGAAACAAAAAAATATTGTGAAAGAGAAAGAAGAAAGACACTTGTGACATTGTGGTTGGCTAACGTCACAATATTACCAACCATAATGTCACTCAAGTGCTACCCGGGGTGAAATGTTCAATTGAAGTAAAAGATTATAATCAAAAGAAAACTGAAATGAAATAATTTACAAATATATCATGGCCATTGGATAATAATAGTAGTACTATTTAATACTACAACATGAATAGTTTCAGAAAATTTACTAAAAATGAGTTTTAGTTTTTTGGAATATAATGAGTTGGAAATTTGGTATTGTTTTGTTCCTAATGGCCGGTTGGTTTCTTTTGGAGTATTGCCATAAGACGTGAGAGAGAAAGCCAACGCAACGCTTAACTGTGAGAACTGAATGACAACAACTCAACACTTCAATGTTTTGGGTCCCACTGCTTCATAATTTTTTCAGTTTCACACTCTTAATTTTTGTTACATTCAATTTAACTATGAGTTCTAGAGAAATATTGTTTAAGAATTTGATTAAAAGAAATTTAGAGCCCGTTTGTTATAGCTTTATTAAGAAAAAAATCACTTATTTTTTAAAAATAATCACTTTTAAGAGTTTTGCATCTGTTTGTTATAACTTTTTAAAAAAATCAGAATCTGAAAAAAATCTAAACACAGCTTCAAATGAGAAGCTGTTAAGAGCAGCTTCTCAAAAAAATAGATTTTTTTTCAGAGGAGAGAGAAAATATGGTTTAAAAGATTGAACTAATTTTGTAACAAAAAATCGCTTTTATATAGCTGAATCAAAACAAACTAAATTATCTGTTTAAAAAAATGTTTTTTATCGCGATAAACAAATGCAAAATAGATTCTGATTTTTCAAAAAATCTCTAAAATATAATCTCTAAATTATTTTATGTCAAAATCACTTTTATTTTAATCATGTAACAAACGGACCTTTAGTCTTAAAACTATAAGTTGTTATTTTGTCAATGTAATAATTATGTTACTTTAATATTGTAATCAATATCTTAAAAACACTCGTTAGATTCTCCGTTAACTATATTGTACCGTAATTTCCCCAAAAAATATGAAACGTTAGAGCCAAAATTCTCGTTGATTAAAAAGGATGCATAACAAGTTTTAAGGTCCTTTAAAATAATTTTTTTTTTAATTTGTTGGTCAAATATTAAAGTTTTATGGTCCTTCAAGTCTATTACACCTCTTTTTAAAATCTATTCAATAAGGAGTATTGTTAATGACTTGTAAGGTGATGATTGTCCTCCTAATAGATCATAATAGAAGTTTTGATACTATTTTAAAAATCGTGGTTGAGTTTAACACAACACACAACAAGTTTGTGAGGTAAGAATTACCCCATTTATAAACATATTTTCAAGTAATCTCTGATCTGATGTGACTTTTAACACTCATGAACCACCACCTTAGATGAACAACCTTCCAAACGTTAAATAAGGTTGAGTATGAAACATGAAAGCAACTACACTCGCATATCTAGCTGTTTATTGACGGAAAAAACATGTGCATAAACTGCATGTCTTGATTCGTTGCGTCAGTTATTGGGATCAAATTATAAGAATTTTAATAAAGTTCTGTGGGGGCCATTATAAGGATCATTTTGTCGTGGATTGCAAGAGGAGACTTGATTCTTTGACCTTCATTGTTTCTTAGAAATACATAGAAATGACAAAAAATACAACGGTAGTTAACTATCGTCGATTTTCTAGTTGTCAGTGGTAGTTAACTATATTTGGAGTGTTTTTGATCATTTTCTTGTGTTTTTAAGAAACAATGAATGTCAAAAAAACAATTCTCATTCTGGACGGTGTTATGGGCCTTCAAAATTAAATTGTCTTCACACGAATTGGTGGGTTGTAGGCCAACCTTATTGACTTCTAAGGCTCTAAATTTCCTTTACTTTTTACACCTTACACTTGCCATGGCGCAATTAATGCATAATACAGTGATGATGTTAATGTTTATCTGCTATATTTCATGTTTCTAACAAGAAAGATTTTGCATTTTGTTTTGTCTGAAATCACTTTGTTTACCTTTAAAAATTAAGTAATGGAGTTCTATAAAGTTGTAATGCTTATTACATGCACGGTTTCATATGTTTAAATAATAATGAGACTAGTTGTTGTTACTTTACTTTATTTTATAAATGCATGATCTGAAATTTTGTTGAAGTCACATCATATCATAAACAAGTATGATCCTGTGTTTGAATTTGACAAAATTGGTATGGATCCCTATGTGATGATTAAAATGGTGCCTCCCACCTTCTGTGGTGGGACCCAAATGGAGAATTTTTTTATCTACTTTGGTAATGTTGCATGTCTTCTCCAACGGGAGAGAATCCATTAAATTTCATATACAAACAAAATCATTCTCCCCTTTTTCTAATTAGCCTTTTAGTGACTAATTAATTATTTCTAACAAAGATATGATTAAATTATATAAACTGGTCTGATTTTACAAGTACGTGAAAGTTAAAGTGGGTGTTACCTCTTCTAAGTTCTTGAGCAAAATCATATTTGCTACTTTGGCACATGACACCCATTGTTGCATTGTACTTTATCAAAATAATGATAACACTTTTTATTATGGGAAATATTAACCAGTCCCTCTGGGCCACCGGTTAAGGGAGCAAATATAGTAATATTTGCATCAAAAGTTGTGTAATCAATGTATTAAAAGCTTAAAAATATCTTTTTTTACTTACAATTTATTCTTTTAGCTTCCTTAACCAGTACCCCGGGGGCAGGACACTGGTTAACATCACCCTTTTCTTATTGAGCTTATTGGTTTCTTTTTAAATTGGCATGCCTTTATGTATGCAATAATTTATATATGTGCCTATGTTCTACATTATTAAAAAAAATAAAATTGTTTCATTAAAAAAAACTATATTATTCTCAACTACAAAAACTATTTCTCTCAGGTGATGATGGGGTAGGAGGAAGTTCTGATCACAAGATTGCTAAGGCTATAGGCATTATGGTTGGTGGTGCAACTATTATATTTTTTGTATTAGGAACATGTTACTTGTGGAGGAAGAAAAAATTGCAGTGTCTATTGAAAGGGAAGAGGGAGAAAAGAGGTAATGCACAAGGAATTAATGTGTTACATATATGAATGTACAGTTGTACATGCATGAACTATATGTAGAATGATGAAATGTTTTGCTTGTTGTCTTTAAAGCAGGTTCATTGGAAAGAAGTCAAGATTTGCTTATGACTGAAGGGGTGTATACAAGTAATAGAGAACAGACAAGTGAAAAGAACATGGATGATCTAGAATTACCATTCTTTGATTTTAATACCATAACAATGGCTACTAACAATTTTTCTGAAGAAAATAAACTTGGACAAGGAGGTTTTGGTATTGTTTACAAAGTAAGTTTGCTTTTGTAACTGTCACCATAATAAATCCTAATATTCTCATATCATCCATTAAACGTAACATGAATTATGGTTACATCAGGGTAGATTGTTGGAAGGTCAGGAAATTGCAGTGAAGAGATTATCAAAAAATTCTGGCCAAGGTGTTGATGAATTCAAGAATGAGGTCAGGTTGATTGTCAAGCTTCAACATCGAAATCTTGTTCGGTTACTTGGTTGCAGCTTTCAGATGGATGAAAAAATGCTAGTGTATGAGTACATGGAAAATAGAAGTCTTGATGCCATTTTATTTGGTGAGTTATTTTAATTTCAACAATTACATATTCATGTTTTATTTTCAAATGCTTGGGTTTGATGAATGTCCAAACAAATGGTTGATATTCAGACAAAGCTAAAAGATCTTCACTAGATTGGCAAACACGCTTCAACATTATAAGCGGAATAGCTAGAGGACTTCTTTATCTTCACCAAGATTCTAGATTTAGGATCATCCATAGAGATCTTAAGGCAAGCAACATTCTACTTGATGGAGAGATGAATCCAAAGATATCGGACTTCGGGATGGCAAGAATTTTTGGCACGGATCAGACAGAGGCAAATACAGTTAGAGTTGTTGGAACATAGTAAGTACCTAAGAAGCACTCTACCACTCCAAAAGAGTCGAATTTAATAACCATCTAATTATCTTACAATTTATGAACAATTTTGCTACGTGCAGTGGTTATATGTCTCCAGAGTATGCTATGGATGGAATCTTCTCAGTAAAATCTGATGTTTTTAGTTTTGGTGTTCTCGTGATGGAAATCATAAGTGGAAAAAAGAACCGAGGTTTCTATTCCGCAAACAAAGAATTAAATCTTCTTGGTCATGTATGTGGAAGACTTGCTTTATTGGTTTAAATTTGTTAACTTAGTATCATATCATCTCCTACATGCTAACAAATAATTGATTTTTCCTTTTTATAGAGTTGGAAGTTGTGGAATGAAGGAAATGCTTTGGAACTGATTGACTCTTCCATTGCTAATTCATATTCACCATCTGAGGTTTTTAGATGCATACAAGTTGGACTATTATGTGTACAAGAGCGAGCAGAAGATAGGCCAACGATGTCTTCAGTGGTGTTGATGTTGAGCAGTGAAACAGCAACAATAGCACAGCCTAAAAACCCTGGGTTTTGCCTAGGAAGCAATCCTGTGGAAACTGATTCATCCTCAAGTAAACAAGATGAATCTTGCACTGTGAACCATGTTACTGTCACAATGGTAGATGGTAGATAGTGGAAGGCAGGGTCAATGAACTTGTGATTCATAGGATAGGATTAGTAGTGATATTTGCTTACATAGAAAAGCAATTTACCTGGCTTTCAATTTTTTTGAGTAAAATTTAATTGAAAAAGTTATGGATTCATTACAAATCCAAAAGGTCGCTTAATATAAATATATTTTTTGTATGTATCAAATTGTAATTTTTATCTTTATCTTCATATATGTAATCCCAATCAAGTCTCCATGTTGAACAAACTCAAAACATCACAAACATAATCACTGTGTAATTGTGGCTGCTTGGATATTAGAAAATATGTGCCATGTCAGAGACTAAACAAGTCTTCAATCAAAAGTGTCGGTGCTATGGTGATATTAATTTGGATATCACTATTAATTTTGTAAGCACTTGACTTTAATATTTGTCCACATAGGTAAGGCTGCTTAAGGCAAGCATTTAAAAATTTAGTAAATAAAGGGGTAATGGTTAAACTTTTCTGATAATGTTATGTTATTAGTTCTGCAATATCATTCCATTCTTTATCTCAGGAGTTTGCTGCATAGAGGAGTGCTAACAACATCCTCTTTTTAACAATATCTCTAACACTCACTTTTTCATTAGGTGATATCAATGTAGATTCCACCATTTTACATTGATCCATTTCTAAATTGTGGGATCCTCATTAATTTCATCCAATGAGGGAGTGAGTGTTTTAATAAAAAAACATTTTTCCGAAGGCCAAAAGGCACATCTAATCAAAAGTTAAAAAAAATGATTCGGAAAATGTTCTATTTGAAATAAAAAACCTATCGGGCAAACATTTCTGGCGGCCTTTGGCTGTCACAACGAACCAAAAAGCCGCTGGAAATTACACACAAAAAAGAAACTAGAAACATTTATGACGGTTTTTGCCACCACAGGCACAGACTATGTTTGCGTACTTCGTGCCTTTATTTTTCTTTTACTTCTATCATTTTAAGTCCATACATAATAACTGTGCGTTTACTTTATTTTTCTTAAGAATATAGCTTAAGTCCTAGATTGATATGTCGAGTTGATTGGTTGAAGTGAAACATTTTCAGGACAACAAGTGCATTTCTAAGTCTAATTACGTATGTGACTCTCGTGTCTCTAAAGTCAAAATGCTTTGAAATATATTCCTAGCCAGGTGCATGTACGGAAAGAAGTCATTCTGTATTCACATAGAATACTCTTCACTTCCTAGTCAGTGTCCATGTTTTATTGGGTGGAAAATATAATAAAGCAGCCACCCAAACTATGTGTTATTGGAGAGTACAATTTTTCAGTTGGAGTATTTCTATTTTCTTCTTCTCATAAAGAGGAACTGAATGGACTCAGCTAAAACTCATCTCTACCTTGTCACAACCCAAAATCATAAACACAAGAAGTTGTTACTATTACATAATACTAACAATTGGCTACTTAATTATTTGATTCTACTCTTTCTTGCCTTTTCTTTTTGTTCCTGTTCTTCTGATACCATATCTTCTGATACACGCATAAGAGATGGTGAAATTCTTATATCTAAATCTATAACATTTGCTCTTGGATTCTTCACTCCAGGAAAGTCCACCTCTCGCTACGTTGGAATCTGGTACAACAATTTGCCACTCCAAACAGTTGTTTGGGTTGCAAATAGAGATGCTCCAATCAATGACACTTCTGGAATTCTATCAATCAACCCAAATGGAAATATAGTACTCCACCACAACCATAGCACCACTCCCATTTGGTCTACCAATGTTTCATTACCACAATCACAGATAAATAGCACCAACGTTATAGCTCAACTATTGGATATAGGAAACCTTGTTGTGATGCTAAACAGGACCAAAACTGTCATATGGGAAAGCTTTGATCATCCCACAGATACCTTGCTTCCATATCTAAAGGTTGGTTTTGATAGAAAAACTAATCAAAGCTGGTTTCTCCAATCATGGAAGACAGATGATGACCCTGGAAAAGGCACATTCACGTTGTAATTCAGCACCATTGGCAAACCTCAGTTGTTTATGTACAACCATGATCTTCCTTGGTGGCGTGGTGGACATTGGAACGGAGAATTATTAACAGGTATACCTAATATGAAACGAGATATGGCCACTTTTAATGTTTCTTTGGTTGAAGATGACAACTATGTAGCACTTACGTATAACATGTTCGATAAGTCTGTCATTACTAGGATAGCGGTTCAGCAATCTGGTTTCTTCCAAACATTCACGTGGGACAGTCAAAAGAGTCAATGGAACCGGTACTGGTCTGAACCAACAGACCAATGTGATAACTATGGAACCTGTGGATCAAACAGTAATTGTGACCCTTTTTGACTTTGACGACTTTAAGTGCACTTGTTTACTTGGTTTTGAACCAAAATTTCCACGGGGTTGGTATGAGAGTAGAGAAACTTAGCGATCAAGGCCAAGATTTATATTTACGTGTCGATGCAGCTGAATTTGGTAAGATAATCCCTCCTACTGTGTTTTTCGTTCTCAATTTGATAAAACTTGGGTGCAGTTTGAACTTCTTTGAACTTGTTGCTTCCTATCAGCAAACACCAATAATCACAAAAAAAGCAAAGGAATCCTTGGTAAAAAGAGGTTAGCTGCGGTTCTGGTAGTTTCTATAGTTGCAATTGTCCTCCTCCTTTCATGTGTGTATTGCATTTGGAAGAAAAAAGGAAAGGGTATGTGATATTTAGGGATGACATCCCTTGATCTTTATTTCATTATTTTTTTGCAATCCGACATGCAAAAAGTGTCCTATTAGTTTCAAAATGTATAATCCAATATTTTTTGAGAGCTAAATGGAAATATACCCTTCAAAATGTGTAAATTGATTGAAATCCTACCTCATTCCATTTGTAATTTCAGATAAAATGCTGCGGCAATCAAACCAAGATTCCTCTGGAGAGATTGGTGCTCAAAGCAACACACATTCAAATCTACCATTTTTCACTTTTAAAACGATATTAACAGCTACAAGAAATTTTAGTCAAGATAATAAGCTTGGACAAGGTGGATTTGGCTCTGTCTATAAGGTAATTAAGTGCACCTCTACATTGAGCTACTGATTCAAGAAGTGAAAACATATCCTTCACCTCTTTATATTCATTTCAATTGCATTATATTAATGGATGCAAAAATAGTGACATTGAAGAGATAAAAATTTCAGCGTTGCTTGATTAGTGGACAAGAGATAGCAGTGAAAAGATTGTCCAGAGATTCTGGTCAAGGCAAAGAAGAGTTTAAGAATGAAATTAAACTTTTAGTTAAACTCCAACACAGAAATCTAGTGAGGTTGCTTGGTTTTTGTTTTGAAAAAGAAGAAAGGATGCTAGTTTATGAATACTTACCAAACAAAAGCCTAGATTTCTTTATATTCAGTAAGCATCTCTCAAACTCACTTATTGTCTCTCTAGCCTGAATGAACTTGCATTTAGCCTATACTTCATGTCGGGTGTGTGTTCTATGGAGTCTCCATGCCCGTTCGGCATGCAGCAATAATTCATAGCTTCTTTATTTTCACCGTGAGCTTGTTTTGGAACGTGGGGAACTAAAATCGAACATAAAACCAAACATATGCTTAGACAAGCATAAAGCGTATAACTGCATTGAGGAGGGAAATCAGCATATTACATGCAAGACTGCTTCTAAAATAAATGAGGTACTAGTAATTCATTGTGTGGACAGCTAAACATGGGACAAGAATGAAACTTAATATCCATGTTTTCTCCTACTGGTTTAATAAAAACTAAAAACTCATCCAAGGGCTAAGAGGACTTTTTTATCATTCAATTATTACAAAGTTTTGAGTAGTCAATTTTCATATATCTCCTTGTCAAAATCCCTTGGAATCAGCTTCTACCTTTCTTCATCTCAGATGCCTATAACTTAAGAGCATATGGTAAATCTAGCCTATAGCTACTCAGTGAAACAAAGTGAAACTTCAAATAATTGTGAACAAAACACATCAGTTCAATTTTTTTTAAAAAAAATTATAATTTGTGGCACATGTTACATGTTAAGCCTAATCCTATTATCTTTAGAATGTCTATTAACAATTTTGGCCTTCAACAGTTAGCCTAGTGTACATGTTTTAAAGATGTTTCTATACTCCTTGTCAGGCACAAGATGATTGATCAAACATTTTGATGAACTCCTATGATGTTATGCTCTGTTGAGAATATGGATCAGAACCTATTATTAGAGTTTATTGCAGTATTCCTATGGTTATGACTGTTATGATTTTAATTATAGGAATTATGGGGGGTTACAAATTTATGTTTGTCTGTTACAATTTTCTAGGCAGTTTTCTTTTGTTTATTTATGATTATGAATTTCTTGTATTTAAAGGTTGTTAGAGGGAATGAAATGTGTGTTTCAGTTTTCAGAACTCATAAGTCTTGTTTAATTTCTTTTCTAAATTCCAACAGTGGTATTAGAGCCCCGTTCGGCGAAGGGTACGACCGAGGCAAAAGCTTCCGCTTGAAGGGGGATCATGATGAATTGATGGACTCAGACTTGAGGGGGAGTGATGTTGTGTACAAGTGTGAGTTATATGTTCCACATCGGATAAAAGAGTAAAGGTTGAACACCTTATAAGTAAGAGGACCCATAAACCCATTGCCTTAAGGTTTTGGGTAAGAGTGTGGTGTCTCTCTTGCTAGTATGGTTGTTCTAGCCTCGATGTATGTGGACGGTCCCCCGAGCTCCCCTTATGACCCAACAGTGGTATCAGAGCATTCTTGTTCTTGAGGGACCTGGTGAGGTTGAGAGTTCCACTAAACACCCAAACACTTACCCAAGAGTTGAAAATGCACTATGATAACTCAGCCATAAAATTGCCAATTTTTTAGGGTGAGAATTATCACCTATGGGCAACCAAAATGGAGGCTTATCTTGATGCTCATGATCTTTGGGAGGCTGTTGAAGATGATTACAAGGTTGAGCCATTACCGAACAATCCAACGCTTGCACAAATCAGAAATCATAAGGAGAGAAAGCAGCGAAAATTGAAGGCAAAGTCTTATCTATTTTCTGCTGTTTATGAAGCAATCTTCACAAGAATCATGACTCTGAAGTCAGCAAAAGCAATTTTGGATTTTCTCAAACAAGAGTATGAAGGAAATGAGAAAGTCAAAGGGATGCAAGTGCTGAATTTGATCAGGGAGTTTGAGATGCAGCGGATGAAGGAGTCAGAAACAATCAAGGAGTATGCTGATAAACTTCTAAGCATTGTCAACAATGTGAGGTTGCTAGGAGGTGAGTTTTCTGATATAAGGATAGTCCAAAAAAATCCTTGTAACTGTTCCTGAAAGGTTTGAATCCACCATTTCTTCTTTGGAAAATTCCAAAGATATGTCAACAATTACTTTGTCAGAATTGGTGTATGCTTTGCAAGCCTAAGAACAACGGAGACTTATGAGGGAGGAAGGCACAATTGAAGGTGCTTTACAAGCTAAACTGAAGCTCAATCAAAGTCACAAAGGAAAGAAGAAAAAGGGCCAATGGAACAACTCTGAGAAAGGAGAAAGTTCCAACAAATGGAGTAGCAAAGCTGATGACGAGAAGACAAATAATCCTGCATGTCAGCATTGCGGAAAAAGAAATCATCCACACTTTAGATGCTGGAAGAGGCCTGACATACGCTGCAACAAATGCAACCAGCTTGGACACATTGCAAAAATTTGCAAGAACAAAAGACAGGCTCAATCTGAAGCTCAAGTGGCTGATCAACAAGATGATGAGGAGCAGTTATTTGTAGCAACCTGTTTTTCCACTAACAACCATGGTGAAAGTTGGCTAATTGATAGTGGATGTACACATCATATGACCTATGATGAGGAGTTGTTCAAGGAGTTGGATAAAACAACCATTTCAAAAGTCAAAATCGGCAATGGAAAGTGCATTTCAGTTAAAGGAAAGGGCACAATTGCAATTGAAAGCTGCTCAGGTACTAAAATCATTACTGATGTGCTTTATGTACCAGATATTAATCAAAATTTGTTGAGTGTTGGCCAATTACTTGAAAAAGGTTACAAAGTGTTGTTTGAAGATAAAATGTGTTTAATTCAAGATGCAAAATGGCATGATCTGTTTAAGGTCAAAATGAAGGGAAAAAGCTTCTCTTTAGATCTTATGGAAGAGGTGCAGGCTGTTGTTTCAAGTCCAATTAGTACTACTGAGCTTTGGAACATAAACGATTGGGACATTTCAATCATGCTGCACTGCTGTATGTTAAAAAACATAATATTGTGGAAGGCTTGCCATCATTAGAAGACTGTGTCAGTAGTTGTAGTGCATGCCAATACGGGAAGCAGTTCAGGCCACCATTTCCTCAATCAAATTGGAGAGCATCACAAAAATTGCAGTTGATTCATACAGATCTTGGAGGACCACAACCTGAATTATCTTTAAAGGGAAGTCGATATTACATTGCCTTTATTGATGATTTTACTAGAATGTGCTGGATTTATTTCTTGAGATTCAAGTCTGAAGTTGCAGGAGTTTTTTGGAGGTTTAAAACTTGGATTGAAAATCAATGTGATTTTAAAATTCAAGTTATAAGATCTGACAATGGGAAAGAGTATGTATCAGATCAATTTAATTCTTTTTGTGAAGAGGCTGGAATTGAACATCACCTTACTACTCCTTACACTCCACAACAAAATGGAGTAGTCGAGAGGAAGAATAGAACAATAATGGAGATGGCTAGATGTATGATGCATGAAAAAGGCCTTCCAAAGAAATTCTGGGCTGAAGCTGCTAATACAGCCGTGTTTCTATTAAATAGGCTTCCTACAAAGGCTGTTCAAGGAAAAACTCCTTTTGAAGTATGGTATGGTCATAAACCTTCTGTTCAAATCTTAAAGTTTTTGGATGTATTTGTTTTACCTATGTGCCAAAAGTGAAAAGAGACAAGTTAGATAAAAAGGCAGAGGCAGGAATCTTTATTGGCTATAGCACAACTTCAAAGGCTTATAGAGTCTTTCAACCACAAACTGGTAAGATTCTAATAAGTAGAGATGTTCATTTTGCTGAAGATAAACAATGGAGTTGGGAGAAAGATAAACAAAATCAATTTTTTGATTTATCTTTAATTAAAGATGAACATATAGATGATCCAGCTGTTAGAGGAACTAGATTGCTTTCTGACATTTATGAAAAGTGTAATGTTGCTGTGTTAGAGCCTGAAAATTTTGCAGAAGCGAAAATGGATCCAAAGTGGATTGATGCAATGCAGGAGGAGCTTAACATGATTGAAAATGGATCCAAAAATGTTATTGGTGTAAAGTGGGTGTTTAGAACCAAACTCAATGCAGATGGATCCATTAATAAGCACAAGGCCAGACTTGTAGTGAAGGGATACGCTTAAGTATTTGGAGTTGATTTTTCTGAAACATTTGCTCCAGTGGCTCGGCTTGATACAATCAGATTGGCCCTTGCTTTGGCAGCTCAAAAGGGTTGGAAGGTGTTTCAACTAGATGTGAAATCTGCTTTTCTCAATGGTTATTTGCAAGAGGAGATATACGTTGACCAACCAGAAGGATTTGAAGTTAAAGGGAAGGAAGACAAGGTTTATTTACTGAAAAAGGCCTTGTATGGTTTGAAGCAGGCTCCAAGGGCCTGGTATAGCCGGATTGATGAGTACTTCCTGAGTATTGGCTTTACAAAGAGCCTCAGTGAGTCAACTCTTTATGTGAAGTGCTTGAGTTCTGATATTTTAATTGTTTCTCTGTATGTGGATGATCTTTTGGTTACAGGAAGCAATAATATGTTTGTTGAAGAGTTTAAGCAAGATATGATGAAGGTCTTTGAAATGACTGATTGTGGAGAAATGGTTTTTTTTTCTCGGAATGAAGTCAAACAAAATGAAAAAGGAATCTTTATCAGTCATAAGAAATATGCAAAAGAGATTTTGAAGAAGTTTCAGATGGAGAAATGTAAGCATGTGGATACTCCTATGGTTCTTAAATTGAATTTAGGCAAGGAAGATAGTGCAGAAAAGGTTGATGAGACTGATTTTAGAAGTCTTATTGGCTGCCTCATGTACCTAACAGCAACAAGACCTGACATTATGCATGCTATGAGCATTCTCTCAAGATTCATTCATTGTGCAAAAGAAGTGCATCTTCAAGCTGCTAAATGTATGCTTAGATATATCAAAGGTACTCTTGATTATGGAGTATGGTTCAATTACAATCAAGAATTTAATTTTCTTGGATTTTCTGACAGTGATTGGGGAGGATCATTGGATGATATGAAAAGCACATCAGGTTATTGTTTTACACTTGGTTCTGGAATGTTTTCTTGGTCTTCAAAGAAACAAGATATTGTGGCACAGTCAACTGCAAAGCAGAATTCATTGTTGCTGCTGCAGCTGTTAATCAAGCTTTGTGGCTGAGAAAAATTCTAGTTGATCTACAGATGGCACAAGCAGAACCAACTAAGGTGCTTGTAGATAATCAAGCAGCAATTGCAATCTCTAACAATTCTGTCTTTCATGGGAAGACTAAGCACTTCAATATTAAGCTCTACTTTCTTAGAGAAGTCCAAAAGGAAGGAGAAGTCTTGTTACAATATTGCAAGACAGAAGACCAATTGGCAGACA